>Ga0129306_1000577_pt1 | contig 56271 bp, 47 predicted proteins | sample P827metagenome_FD_94438 | JGI IMG/M metagenome (GOLD analysis project Ga0129306, IMG submission 94438) | Capybara group fecal microbial communities from Wisconsin, USA - P827 metagenome | ecosystem: Host-associated > Mammals > Digestive system > Large intestine > Fecal | place: USA: Wisconsin... | reverse complement strand
TTGTATCAAGGATATCTTTGAGTGTAGCTTCAGCCTCTACTAATGTATCTAATGTTTCATCTTTAACCTTTGCCTTCTGATCATCTGTCAGACTATCATATGCTCCTCTTGCATTTTCTATCGCTGTTCTATCAGACGCCGCAATCTTATCTACTGATGGAAGTGCATTTATCTGATCGATTGTATCAACAACTTCTTTTGCAGATTCCACAGCATCAATTAAAGAATAATAATAATCATCATATAAATTACTATAATTATTTATTCTATCATTTAATTGTTCTTTCGCAGTATCAATTGCATTCTTTAATGTATTAACTATTTGAGAATAATCATCATTATCCTTTAAATAGTTATAATAACCTTCCGCTTCTTCTATTTCTGATTCAAAATTAGATACTGATGTTGCTTTAAAACTTACCGCAATTGTATACTTCTCTGAATCATTATGCCTCTCATCACCTTTTACATAATATGTAACACTATACTCTTGCTGATACAAATACGCGCCCGTTGGAATGATTTCGCTAAATGTTCGACCACCATCTTTACTATATAAGATTGTCCCCCCTTCTGCAGTTCCAGGCTTAATCAATTCTCGATCCACATCACCAGTATACAATTTTTCAACAGGAACTGGATGTTTGATGATCTTTGAATCTAGTTTATTTATCTTCACCTGAAATGAACCTATAGCAGTATTATAACCTTCAGCTGTTATCTGATAATAAACACGATGATTCCCTGGTTCTACATATGTTGGACACTCATCCAAATCATATATTCCCTTAACAGTTCCATATTTAATAACTGCGCCACTCTCAGGCCTTGTTACATTTACACTTCCGCTATGAGGATTACCATCATAATCCACTGCTGGTGCATCTATGCTATAAATAATATCATCTTCACCATAGATTACTTCACTGGATTGAGGAGCAGAAATCTCAACAGGATAACAAGCATAATCTGTTTCTTTTTCACCATTTACATCCTCAGCTAACATATATACATAGTACTCTGTTCCCCAATCATCAAGATAAAGATCATCAGGAAGACTAAATGTACCAGTTCCTGTAGTTGAAAATCCTTGTGAATTATTCATCTTTCCATAATATAGAATGTTTGTGTTAGCTGTATCTTTTGCATTATATGCCTTATCCAGAATCAGCACAGAAACCTGAGTTGTATTATCTTTATTATCTCCAGAAATACAATACGGAACTTTTATTATATCATCCGAAACACTAACTATTTCTTCATCTTGTATAGCTATGCTTAAGCCTTTATCATAAATCGTAAGCTTATACTCTGTTCCATCTGCTCCAGCATTTCCTGTACCCGGAATCACAGATGAGAAAATAATATTTTCAAGATTAATATTAAATGCAGGACTTGTATTTATATTTTCCTTGTCATGACCTTTAACAGACCCATCTTTATCGATAAAAACACCGTGATTTGTTACATCTTTAGACCGAGTCCACCAAGTATCTACTCGATTTGAAACTTTCTTTTCTCTATTAACTGCAGGACCTGCAGTGTTTGAAAAACCGTAAGCAGGATTCAACAAATCTATCATATCTAAATAAAAGATTTTATCTCCGTTAAGAGCACTATAGTTTTTATTATTTGTTTTCCAAGAGTCTGAAAAGCCCTCATATTGGGAATAGTCAATCTCATAGCTTTCTATTACGCTATTTGAAATAGCCGACTTCTCTGAAGACGTAAAAACACCTTCCTTTTCTAGAAAACCACTACCATTTAAGGATTGTGAACTATACCTACCCGTTATAATTTGATCACAATCCACAAGCATGGTTCTCCCACCGAAATCAGCGGTGTCCGGCGAAAGAACACGATACTTCAAACTCTCAAATTGATTATTTGTATAAGAATAAAACTGCCCATACCAAACATAGCTTCCTTGCCACTCACTCTCAGCTGAGCTCGGTGGTGTAGGAGCTTTGATAGCATTTGTACCAAGACAAGCTACTGTTTTTTCTCCCTCGGCATGTACAGACATAGGAATTCCTGATACTAGTCCCATAACCATACAAATTCCTAGTAGGAAGCTTATTATTCTGGTACTTACTCTTTTTCTCATCGTCTTTTACCTCTCAAAACTAATTTCTTCTATATAATCCTAATACACAGAAAAAGCACACCCTATGCTAAAGAGCATAAAGTGTGCTTGCATTTATCCGTATTAAATTTAAAAAGCGCAGTTCTACTATAGATAGATAGATAGAAAATATTTTCACTAATCTTCTTCATTGTCAATACCATCCCCATAATAAAACTGCAAATTTCCCAAAAATAAACTGAAAAAGATTATACTATATTATTAATTAAAAATCCATAATCATAAACACTTAAAATAATTAGCACAAAATGACAAAAAACCTCGGTAAGTATACCGAGGTTATAAGCAGGGGTACTAGGATTCGAACCTAGAAATGACGGAGTCAGAGTCCGTTGCCTTACCATTTGGCGATACCCCTATATTTAATTCCCTTGCGCCATTTTTCACAGCGCAAGGGTTATTATATACAACAATATTAAAAAATGCAAGCATTTTATTAGGTTTTTTCTAAATACGCAGATTTTTGTACTAAATCACTTCAATCTGGCACATTTTCATGGTTGTGAGGGCTGCCTCATGGCTCTCTGGAGTAACGCCTGCACAGCATGAACTGTCTACGCTCACTCTGATCTCTGGAAAGAGTGCCTTGATGATAAGCGCGTTAGAAACAACGCAAATATCTGTACAAAGTCCAACAAGCTCAACTTCTTCAAAGCTGTAGCCGCTCCAGCCTGTATAGCCAAACGAAGGCTTGTTGATGATCTCGCAGCCTTCTGTATCCAGAACATCTCTGATCTCCCAGCCTGAAGTTCCCTCTATACAATGAACAACAGGCAAATGCTTTCCTTCGTTTGTTTCCATGTAGTTTTCCTGATGAGTATCTCTGGTGAAGATTATTTCGTCTCCATTCGCCTTATACTCCTCAATTTTCTTCTTTACATTATCTACTATTGCAACCGCCTCAGCAGTTCCGAGACTTCCATCAATAAAATCGTTCTGCATATCTATTACAATTAAAGTCTTCTTCATGGTCTTTCTCCTTATATTCCTTGACAGATAAAAAAATCATTTCTATTATATATTCAACGTTGACATATTTCAACGAATCAAAATAACAACTTATTGTTATCTTTTAAGGGGAGGTTAATATGGGATTACTTAAGTCAGTTATTGATAAAATGGATATCAAAGAGAAGGATGAATATTCATTAGAAGAAAAGAGAGCAATTACAGATGTATGCCTCGCAACGGTAGCTCTTTCTACATACGCTGCTGCATGTGACGGAACTATTACTCTTGATGAGTATATGGAAGCTGATCTGAACGTTGCAACAATAAACAAACAGTTCCATCTTTCAGACGAGCTAATGAAAACTGTTTCAGAATTATCCATGAAACACAGCATTACCTGGGAAGAGGTTACAGAGTATTTAGATGTACTCTCAGTTGAAACTCTTGAAAATATGCAGGCTGGTCTTGAAAATGTAGTCAATGCATCTGATGGAATTAACGAATCAGAGGATGAAGTTGTTCAGAGATTTAACGACTACATTCAAAGTAGAAAATAATATCTGGAAATAACGAACGGACGGTTTATTAACCGTCCGTTTTTCTTATAAATGTTTCAAACATCTTATTGTAAGGAAGCCAGGTCTCACCACTCTGGTCTCCTTCTACCGCCTCTTTAAAAGCCTCCAGCTTTGCATCTGTATCATCAGCAAAGGAAAGCGCCATAGCTTCTATAATCTTTGGCTTTTCAGGTGAACCAAATTCCAGCTTTCCATGATGAGCAAGTATACAATGAACCAGTTTATTAAGCAGATCAATTGGAATATCCGGTACCTTCTTTGCCTTATCTCTGATCATCATAGCGCCCATTACAATATGGCCCATAAGATTTCCTGCATCTGTATAGTCATTTTCAGGAAACTCAGACAGCTCATAAACCTTACCTATATCATGGCAGATAGCAGCCGTCACAAGAAGGTCTCTATTCATTATAGGATACTGACTAGCAAGGAAGTCTGAAATCTTTGCAACTGAAAGTGTGTGCTGAAGAAGTCCTCCTATAAATGAGTGATGCATGCTCTTCGCAGCACTGCTTTTTTTGAAGCCCTTAATAAAGCTTGCATCTTCAACAAAAAACAGCTTAAGAAGCTGATTCAGATATTTATCCTGAACTGTATCGATAAGTTCCAGAAGCTCCATATACATGTCATCAATATTAAACTCTGAAACAGGCATATAGTCGGCCACATCAAAGGTTCCCTCTTCTGCCTTTCTCACCTGTTTTACATTTAACTGCAGCGCATTATTGAACGAAGTTACCTGCGCACTTATTCTTATATAATCCATAGACTCAAAATGTTCGATGGCATTTGAAAGGTCCCAAATCTTTGCATCGATCACTCCAGTCTTATCCTGAAGCTTCAGGCTATAATAGGTTTTTCCAGCTTTTGACTGAGCTACAACCTTGTCTTTACAGAAGTAAGTTTCTGTTATGTTTTCGCCCTCTCTAAGGGTGTTGATATAGTTCATAAATCATCCTCATTTCCAGTTTCATTCTAAGACAGTAGGTTATCACTATTTATTGAATATAGCAAGAAAAATAGCCATTTCTACACTTTACATACCATCCTGATTATAATATCATTATATAGAAATCAAAGTATCTGAGGTGGATAGTAAATGAGTAAATACAACGCATTTATTTCATACAAGCACGAGGTAGAAGATACTAAAATTGCAAAACTGATTCAACGAGAGCTTGAGCATTATCGTATTCCGGATCGAATACAGGAAAAAACAGGATTCAAAAAGATCGAGAGAGTATTTCGTGATACTGACGAACTCTCTCTAACAGCCAATCTCTCTGACACAATAACAGATGCACTCGATAACACTGACTATTTAATAGTCATTTGTTCTAAGAAGACCAAGGAATCAGAATGGGTACTTCGCGAGATCAATTATTTTCTTGAGAAGCATTCCCGCGATCATATATTAACTGTTCTAATTGAGGGTGAACCTGCAGAGGTAGTACCTGAAGTTCTTCAATACGAAGACGACACTCTGGTAGAACCCCTCTCTTGTGATTTTCGATTTGCCAGAAAAATCGCCGAAAAAATAGAACTGCCACGATTGGTAAGCGCCATTATTGGCTGTTCTTATAGTGAGCTGATTGACAGACAAAGAGCCTACTACATCAAGCACCTGACAAAGGTCATTGCCATTATTTCTGTTGTAGCTCTTATTTTTGTTCTGCAGCTTATATACGGCATTTATTCCATTAATAAAAACTATAAAAATGCGCTCATTAATAAATCCAAATATCTGGCGCATGAATCCCAGCAACTTTTAGATGAATCTGAGAAGATAACCGCAATCCAGCTGGCTCTGGCGGGTCTGCCAAGTGAAAAAAACAAAAAGCAACCGGTTACAACAGCCGCCATAAATGCACTCACAGATGCTACCGGGGTTTACGAGCCTACTTCTGATGAGAATTTCCATTTTGATTATTCTTACACATCTAAAATGGATATAAACGGATTATCAATATCTGAAGATGGAAAGTACCTCGCCTCTATCAATATATACGAAACCGTACAGGTATGGGATACTGAAACTCACGAACAAACTTTTGAAACTACATTATCAATCGAGGACAAATATAACATCACATTTACAAAGAACAATTATCTTTTGGTATGGAATGAAAATGCTATCACAGCTTATGATGCCCAATCAGGGGAAATCGCATATACCATCGAATCTGAAGATTACAAAATAAACAAAAACATAATTAACAGTGAAAAAGTAGATGCTTTTTATGCCTTCTTCGGTGGTGCGGAGCTTAGAAAATACAGTTCTAAGGATGGCAGCCTTCTGGAAAGCTTTCCAACCGACTTCCCTGAGGATGAGGAAGTAAGTACATTCTCTATTTCACCTGAAGAAAAGCTTCTTGCTATGGGTTCTTTAGATAGTAACTCACAGCCTACTAATTATATAATGGATTTATCCACGCTCAAGGTTACTGAACTAGAACAAAGCAACCTACATACCACTTCATATTTTTGGAATAACGAAGAATATCTTTTGATAAGTGGATACAAGTATTCTGAAGATTTTAGTATGATATATAAAAACAATAGATACTTGTCAAATACAGATGTGACCCTTCGATGCATTGATGTAAAAACCACCAAAGAAACATGGAGAAGTGAATTCACCAATAATGAAGCCGGGGCAAAAGAAGGCTTCCTTGATTCTATAGATAATAAAAGTGTCATTCATTATTTTGGTTCCATTTGCACTATCTATGACTGGAAGACCGGAGAAATAAATGAAAGCTATGACGCAAATAGTCCAATAGTTTATTTGTATTATGATGATGAGTCATTATCTGTCATTACAAACGATGGTTATAACGGATCACTTGATGAGGGACAGGTTAATATTACAAAAAAGCTAAACCAGAATATCTCGTACATTGTATATAATAACGGAATATATATATGCTCAGAAGAAAGTACAAGAATTTCTCACTATACCACGAGTTTTAACAATCCTTATTGGCATATACTTAATGGGCAGGAAAACTTTTATTTTTCTTATCTAAACTATATGGATGATAATTATTATGTAGAAGATGGTTACACCGAAGACACTCGAGCTTTTTTCATATATAACCTGAAAGATGATACTTATAAAATTGTAAAATTCGACGCAGATGACATTGAAGCAACTTATTGGATGGAATTTATTACTATCTACGATTCCTATTTATACTATTTTACTCTAGATCTGCCATTTGATGACGATATAAGCGATTTATATCTCGGAAAGATGTCCTTAGAAACAGGCGAAAGAACCTTGGAACCGGTTGGCCAGTGCCATTCAACTTACAGCCACTTGTTCTACGCTTCCGACAAAACATTTGCCTATTATAATTTGGATGAAAACAATAATTATAAAATTAATATTATGGATTTTTCTAATGGTACAAGTAAAACATTTGATGTACCAGAAGGAACTATCCCTGCAAGTAAACCTGTCTTCTCTTCCGAAGAAAACTTACTATACTACGCATCATCTGGCGGAGATTATTTTATAGATATGTCAACAGGCGAGGTCACTCCTTTATCCCTTCCGGAAGATTGGGCTGGTACTCAAAATGCGCGATTTATTGAGGATAATAAGATTCTTGTAACCGATTCTAAAAGAACGATTATACTCGACTGCGAAGGGAACACTATTTCCACAATAACCAAAACAGGAAGCATGCCTGTAGATGCCTTCTATTTCAAAAAGGGCGGAGAGGAATATGTACTTGTATGCTATAGCAATTCTCTTTCAGTATATGATGCGAAGGACTGCAAACCTATTTCCGAAATAGAACTCGATGATTATACATATGATACAGAATGGTTTGTTAGCAAGGACAATAATTATATTTATCTTAACTCAATATCTGAAAATATGTATGCCTTAGATACCGAGTCCTGGGAACTAGCGGCTACAATACCAAAAGTGGTTGGATATCAGGTTTCCACTGATAGATTTTATACATTGTCAAGTGATATGAGGCACGGATATTTTGAGCATTTCTCCGACAAAGAATTGATTAAGATAGGAAATGAAATGCTCCACGGAGAAGAACTCTCCGAGGAGCAGAAATCACTTTATGGAATTGATGATTAAATCTTTTCGTACAGGTCGTCGAAAAGTTCACCACTGATTATATAGATATCGTGTTCATCATCTTCACGCACCGCTATATAATCACCAGGAGTACCCGAATAGTATTTTTCATCATCCCAGGCTGTGAAAAGCTTCACATGATGATCCAGCTTCTTAGCCAAAATTCGGGACTTCCCTGTACTTATTACACCATTTGCGAAATTAAGAACACTTATTTTTTCGCCAGTAACAATATTCCTGATCGATGGATCGTATTCAAAGCTGTGAGAGTATTTGCTTCCTGTAAGCTCATAACTACTCTCCAGCTTTTGTTTTGTTATTGGATAAACTTCACCAGCTATTCCAATCATAAGATATGTATCTTCTTTAACTCTGATATTGATGTCGCCCTCAAGAGTTCTGATCTCCGCAAGAGAATCAACAGGAAAGATATCTGTCATTTTTACATATCCAAGCTCCATAGGCTTCTTCTCGTATTTCTCCATATCAGTTGTATCCAGAACCATTTCTTTTGCATAAATGATCTCATACATATCAAAATACTGATTCAGCCTGTCGATAAAAAGTGAGTAAACCATTGCATCAAACTCTTTTTCATCCTTTGTTTCAGGCAGCTTTTCAGGTCTGAGGGTTCCACCTGCTTTAAACAAATGTCCTCCACCACCGCCAATACCATCTGCAATAAATGCAGCCAGCTCATTTGCATGGACTTCCTTTACGCAGCTTCTCACTGAAAACTTTACTTCCTCAGGACTTGTATAGTATGCAAGGCAAACATTAATGCCGGCGGTCTCCATGGAAAAATCACTTATCACTCCGAGAATATTAGGATCGCATTTTTCTGCATGCAGAACTATATATTTATTTTGTTCCATGTAATGATAATGCTGTATGGCGCGTCCCGTGATCTTAAGCTCATCCAGCGAAATATTGGAATTACTCATCTCGGTAATAATACTTTTATTTACAATAAGGCTGTCTATCATGTCCCTGTCAAGAGGATGGGAAATCTCAGAAAAACGATTTGTATCTGTATAGAGGCCATAATATAAAGCGGTGGATAGATTAACATCTGAAACAACATCCAGACCTTCCTGCCTAATCATGTCCCAGATTATTGTCGAGCAGCTGCCTATATTACTTTTCACTTCTGACAGTGGAGGCAGCTCTACAGTTTTTTGGTGATGGTCTATTATAGCAACCTCCTGAGCCTCGGTCTTTGTAACATTTCTCTGTCCGTACTGACAGTCAACGGTAACAAGAAGCTCCGGATTATCAGAAAAATCAGGCTCGTATTTTACAGGAATCTCCAGAAAACTAAGCATTAGTACGAGATTACTCTTCTGTATTTTGTTTTTTCCTCTATATATAAATCTTGGCCTTTTTCCATTCTTTTTCAGATACCACCATAATCCATAGCCCGATGCCAACGCATCTGCATCCGGATTATCATGACACTGGATTACTATATCATTATATTTTAGTAGGTCACGAAGTTTCATAAACCCTTCCTCCCCAAAATCAGATTTCAATCACCTTTTTCATTGTACCACATGAAAATAAAAATATATACTATTTAAAACGCGCAAACTCTTCCATTTTTCCGCTATTTGAGGTATATTTATGGGAGGTATTGTCTATTGGAGAAAAGGTTATGAACAAGCGCTCTATAAGAGTTTTGGAATACAATAAAATATTAGAACAGCTTAGTGAACACGCCGTAACTCAAGGGGCCAAAAATAAGATATCTCATTTAAAACCATTTAATGAGTTAAATGTCATCCAGGAGCTCCAGCAGAATACAAGAGACGCGTTCCTGAGACTCGAAAAACATGGGCAGGTTTCCTTCTCTGGAGTAAAGAATGTAAATGAAAGTCTGCGACTTCTTGAAATAGATTCTTCTCTCTCAGCAACAGAACTTCTGGATATAGCAAGCCTGCTTGAAGCAACGGCCGAAGTTAAAAAATATGACGATCAGGGCGGAGAAGAAAAGGCTTATGATTCTCTTACTCCACTCTTTGATAATCTGGTTGTTTTTGAAGATATATCCAGCGAGATCAGAAGATGTATCATCTCTTCTGACGAGATAGCGGATGATGCTTCCGGAAATCTTCGCTCCATAAGAAGAAAGATTGTTGAATCCGAAGCAAGTCTTCATAACACCCTTAACAAAATAATTAAGAATTCAAACAACAGAGATATGCTGATGGATGCTCTTGTTACAACAAGAAATGGCAGATACTGTATCCCTGTTAAGATAGAATACAAGAATGCATTTCCGGGAATGGTACATGACCGCTCCCAGACTGGCTCCACAGTTTTCATTGAGCCAATGCAGGTTGTTGAACTAAACAATACAATCCAGGAGCTTCATAACGATGAACATGTTGAGATTGAAAAGATTCTCTACGATCTCAGTCGTATGGCCGCTCCCGTTCGTGAAGAAATCCATGAAAACTATAAGACTCTTGTGGAACTGGATTTCTGTTTTGCCAAGGCTAAGTATGCCAAGAAAACCGGTGCTACAGAACCCGTCTGGAATGACAAGGGAATAGTGGAGCTGAAGCAGGCCGTGCATCCTCTTCTGGACCCAGCCACTGCAGTTCCTGTGGATATAACTCTTGGAGATAATTATAATCTGCTGATAATCACCGGTCCAAATACAGGTGGTAAAACCGTATCCCTTAAAACTTTGGGGCTCCTTACTCTTATGGGACAATCCGGACTTCATGTGCCTGCTTTGGAAGGAAGTCAGCTTACAGTTTTTGATGATGTATATGCAGATATTGGTGATGAACAGAGTATTGAGCTCAGTCTCTCTACATTCTCATCGCATATGAGCAATATCATCTACATCATCAAGCATGCAACAGATAAATCACTGGTTCTTTTCGATGAACCTGGTGGCGGAACGGACCCTGCTGAAGGTGCCGCACTTGCCATCTCAATCCTGAATCATCTTAAGGATCTTGGAGCCAGAGTAATGGCTACAACCCATTATACCGAGCTTAAGACCTATGCAATTGGTACAGAAGGTGTTGAGAATGCATCCTGCGAATTTGACATGAAATCTCTCAGACCAACCTACAAGTTGATGATTGGAATACCTGGTTCGTCAAATGCATTCGCAATCGCCACAAGACTTGGTATGCCAAAGGAGATTACTGAGGCTGCTCAAAGTGGCATGAACGAAAATCAGATCAATATGGAGCGTATTATTTCCGAGCTGGAAGAATCCGAAAAGGAAATGTCCAGACTTCGCTCAGAACTTGAAATTGAAGTTAATACAGAAAAGCAGTTAAGAAAGAGACTGGCAGACAAGGAATCCAAGCTGGATACCAAGAAGGAAGAAATTCTTGATAAAGCCAGAGCTGAAGCAAGAGAAATCCTTGAAGACGCTAAGGAAACTGCAGATTCAGCGATCAGAGATTATAACAAGTGGCTGAAGAATCCTCATAAGGCAGATGCCCGAACAATGGAGGAAACAAGATCCCGCCTTCGTAATAAGAAGGACTCCTACAAAGTAAAGGAAGAAAAGAAGGAGAAGAAAACCTCCGGACATAAGAATTCAGACTTCCATATTGGAGATAAGGTTCTTGTTCTCAGCCTGGATACAGAAGGACACATTATAGAACTTGCAGATTCAAAGGGACTGTTCCTTGTAGAGATGGGTATTCTTACATCCAGATTCCCTGCCAGTGATCTTCTGATAATAGACGAAGAAAAGCTGAACAAGAAGAACCAGGGACAGGCTTACAGAGCCGCTGCTCTCAGCAGCTCAAGCACTGCCATGACATTTAAACCAGAAATAAATCTACTAGGCAAAACAGTAGATGATGCAATAAACATTCTAGATAAATATCTGGACGATGCCCTCCTGACACACGCTGAGCAGATTACCATTATTCATGGTAAAGGAACTGGCGCACTCAGAAAGGGAATCACAGAATATCTAAAGAAAAAGAGCTTCGTCAAAGAATTCCGAAGTGGTGAGTTCGGTGAAGGCGACGCTGGTGTAACCATAGTAAAATTTTAGTTAAATACTAAACGAAAATGAAAAATCTATGAGAAGGTTAAAAATGGTGAAAGGATGTTAAAACAAAAGATATTAATCGTTGATGATGACGAAAACATTGCAGAGCTGATATCACTCTATCTTGCAAAAGAACAATATGACACAGAAATGGCTCACGATGGTGAGGAGGCACTTCAGATAATCGATGTTTATAATCCAGATCTTATTCTTCTGGATATCATGCTTCCTGGCATTGATGGCTATGAGGTTTGTCAGCAGGTTCGTAAGACCAGAGATGTGCCTATTATCATGCTTTCTGCAAAGGGCGAGGTATTTGATAAGGTTCTCGGACTTAAGATGGGTGCTGATGATTATCTGGTAAAGCCATTCGATGCTAACGAGCTTGTTGCCAGAGTCAGCGCAGTTCTTCGTCGTGCAGGTAACTCTAAATCTGAAGAAGCAGATTCAGCTACGGCATCAGATTTTGAGCATACCGGCGACTATATTGAATACGACAACCTGATTGTAAACATTTCAAATTATTCAGTTACATTCGAAGGACAGAGTATTGAAATGCCACCTAAGGAACTTGAGCTTCTTTACTTTATAGCTTCCCATCCAAATCAGGTATTTACCCGTGATCAGTTGCTTAATCAGCTCTGGGGCTATGATTTTGTAGGTGATACAAGAACCGTTGACGTTCACATTAAGCGTCTTCGCGAGAAACTTGGAAACAAGTATAATTGGTCTATCCAGACTGTTTACCGTATAGGCTATAAATTCGAAGTAAGATAAATGAGGTTTATTTATGCAACGTTCCGTACTCGATAGGATATATATTGCATTCCTCTTGATACTTATCGTGTCATTTGGATTTCTGATCTTCTTCATTTCCGTATTTACAAGAAGGTCACTCATTCAGGAAAAGCAGACAACCCTTGCAAATGAAGCAACTCTTATATCCTCTCAGGTTATAACTTTATATATAAGCGGAAACCTAAGTCCAAGTGAGCTTTCCAACTACTTTAATGTTTATTCTCAGACCCTTGAGGCAGACATTTGGTATATTGATGAAAAAGGAAAGATTGTTGCGACTTCCGGTTATTTCAATGATGCAGATGATTACGATAAAGATGTGGCCACCTCGGGAAGACCTGATGTAGCCATTCTTAAAAGACTTCCAAATTCAATCTATTCATTGGATAAGAATTATGATATTCACGAGGCAAGCTACGGGGTTTCTGATTTCTACGGTGTTTATAGTACCAATATGATAACCGTCAGTATTCCTGTAGTCATGACCTATTATATTGATGACAAATCAAAGGATTTAGATTGTGGAGCGCTTATCATTCACTCAACAACTGAAGACATTAACTCCATGATGAAAAACATTTATGGAATCACCTTCATTCCTTGTCTTGTCATCATCGTTATTGCATTCTCGCTTCTGCAGATTGTCTCTCATAAGGTCCTGAGACCTATTAAGAAACTGGCGGAAGTGGCGCAGGATTATTCTAAAGGTGATTTTGATACAAAGACCGAAATCAATTCCCAGGATGAGATTGGCCAGCTGGCAGAATCCATGGAGTATATGGCTTCCGAGTTGTCGAAGCTGGAGGAATACAGGCACGAATTCATCTCCAATATATCTCATGATTTCCGAAGCCCACTTACCTCTATTCGCGGATATGTTACAGCTATTCAGGACGGAACAATCCCTCCTGAGAAACAGGATAGATATCTTGGAATAGTTCTTGATGAGACAAACCGTCTGACAAAGCTTACTCAGGGACTTCTGGATCTCAACCGTCTTGAGATTTATGGTCCATATCTGAACCTTACAGACTTTGACTTCATAGATATAGTTAAACCTACACTGAATACTTTTGAGATAAAATGTATCGACAAAAACGTTGCCATTTATCTGAATAATCATGCAGAGGCAACAGTCGTTACAGCCGATAAAACTAAGGTACAGCAGGTTGTTTATAATCTTCTGGATAATGCTCTTAAGTTCACTCCTGAAGGAAAGCATATCTACATCAACATTGTTGATAAGGGTGATAAGCTTCAGATTTCCATTAAGGATGAAGGAATTGGAATGAGTGAGGAAACTCAGAAGAAGATCTGGACAAGATTCTACAAGGACGATACCAGCCGTGGTAAGGATAAGGGAGGTACCGGTCTTGGACTTGCCATAACCAAGGAGATAATTAAGGCTCATAACGAGACTATAGATGTATATAGTAAAGAAGGAGAAGGTTCCGAATTTGTATTCACACTTAAGAAAGCAAATGACGAGACCACTCATTCTGGCGAGACTCAGATTCTCGTAAATGCAAACGAAAGCTAAATGCTTTCATCACGATGAATCTTTTGGAGGATTTTATGAAAAGAAAAATACTTGAGTTACTTGAGAAGAACAGTAAATTAACAGCTGAAGAAATTGCAGCTATGATAGGCTCTGATGAGTCCAGCGTTGCTACTGCTATTAAAGAGCTTGAAAATGACCATATAATCTGTGGCTACCAGGCACTTGTAGACTGGGACAAGCTGGACGATCAGGAAAGAGTTACAGCCTTTATAGGAGTTAAGATTTCCCCTGTAAGAGGCGAGGGATTTGACAGAATTTCTGCAAGGATCAGCAAATTCGACGAAGTAAAATCCGTTTATCTTATGTCTGGTTCCAGCAACGACCTGATTCTCACAATCGAAGGAGATTCACTTAAAGAAATCTCCCACTTCGTATACAACAAGATTGCTCCAATGGATACCGTTGTTTCCACAGCAACTTATTTTGTTCTTAAGAAGTATAAGAATCACTATGTTGATATGACAGAAGGTCATGGCGAAGACAAAAGAATTCAGATAATGCCATAAAGGAATAAATTATGAAACCAGTAAGTAAAGTTGCAGATGAGATTAAGCCATCTGGAATAAGAAAATTCTTTGATATAGTAAGCGAAATGCCAGACGCCATCTCTCTTGGAGTTGGCGAGCCTGATTTTGATACTCCATGGCATGTAGTGGATGAAGGCATCTACTCCCTTGAACAAGGAAGAACCTACTACACCTCCAATTCAGGACTTATGGAGCTCCGTCAGGAAATATGCAACTGGTATGAACGTAAATATAACATCTCTTATGAAGCAGCCAAAAACTGCCTCATTACAGTTGGTGGTTCGGAAGGAATTGACCTGGCTCTCCGTGCTCTTATAAATCCAGGAGACGAGGTTATAATCCCAGAGCCTAGCTATGTATCCTACGTTCCATGCGCCAACCTGACAGGCGCCGTTCCGGTTACTATTGATTTAAAAAACGAAAACCAGTTCAAGCTCACAGAAGCTGAGCTGGCTGAACATATAACCGATAAGACGAAGGTGCTCATTCTCTCCTATCCTAATAATCCAACTGGTGCTATTATGACCAAAGAGGATTTGGAGCCTATTGCCCGTCTTGCTATAGAAAATGATCTCTATGTTATTTCAGATGAAATCTATTCTGAACTTACATATACTGAAGAGCCACATTTTTCTATCGCTTCTCTTCCAGGTATGCAGGAAAGAACAATAGTAATAAATGGTTTTTCAAAGGCATTTGCCATGACCGGATGGCGACTTGGCTATGCCCTAGCACCGGAAAAAATAGCTAAGCTTATGATCAAGATTCACCAGTTCTGCATTATGTGTGCTCCTACTACCAGCCAGTACTCTGCTGTAGAAGCCCTTAGAAATGGCGACAATGATGTTCTGAACATGAAAGAATCCTATGATGAACGTAGACGTTATTTGATAAAGAGGCTGGAAAATATTGGAATGCCTGCCTTCGAACCACTTGGTGCCTTTTATATTTTCCCAAGCATCCAGAAATTCGGAATGTCATCCGATGAATTTGCCACAAAGCTTCTTCAGGAACAGAAGCTTGCTGTTGTTCCTGGAAATGCATTCGGAAACTCAGGCGAGGGATTTGTACGTATATCATATGCTTATTCAATTGACGAGTTGAGAGAAGCAATGGATAGGATAGAGGTTTTCATTTCATAAAACCTCTATCTAGCCATCCACCCACAAATCGAACATCAACATATAATCATCCCTTCCATACTCTTTTACAACAACCCATCTACGTCCCCTCAAAATACCCCACAACTCATCTTAGAACTGTAAGCGGCGACTGCGCCCTTATTGAGACTCCTTATATGAATCCAGATTAATCAATTCTCTAATAACATCTGGAATAATTACTCTATTTAAATTAACGCCCTTTGCAACATATTTTACTTTTATGTAAGGCTCGCTGTCATTAATCGATTTCTGAAAAATAACCAATACTTGAGATGTATATTTTGTAACCTTTTTAATGTTTTCTTTTAAACATGATCTAGGAAAATATCTACCATTAGTTTCATTTTTAGATATTCCTAGACAAGCATTTACACCACCAATAACATAGTCCGATTCTAGTTTTTCACCTAATCCACTAAACTCTCCAACCATTTTAGTTATCTTAATCATTTGAGTAATGTATGGTAATGCCATAAGCTTAACTTCAGTATCTTTCGTCAAGAGTATTTCTTTTTCGGTTAAAAACGGCTTGTCTATGCATCTTTTGTAAAACTTATACGCCTGATGTTTTAATACAGTCACTTCAGAACTGTCCTCCGACTGTGGTTCCGTCATCAATACTCCTGTCAAATGTTGATAATTATGCGGTTGGAACTCTACTTCAAGATACTTAAGCTCATTATCTTGTCTATCCCTATAGACAATCAATAAAACAGTATTAACTAATTTCTCTCGATAATTCTTTCCCTCGCTTATTATTGTTTTTAATGCTTTATTCTTGTTCAAAACTGTACCCTCCAAAAGCATTTTAAAAAGGGAGAGTTGGTACCGAAGTACCAATCACTCCCTTTTAATGGCTAATTTTAAGGTTGTCTGTCAACCACCCGGCATAACCCATTAGGTTGTCCGCAAATACTCGGATTTTACGTTGTCCGTCAACACCCGGCATAGCACTTGGCTGTCCGCAAAGAACTCAGATTACAGTGTTAGCCCACTGATGCAGCACGCTACATCCATTAATATAATACCATATCTTCCTAGGAGTGTAAATCATTCAAATAATTACTTTCCTTTGATTCTTTGCAATATAGTAACATATATGTTACTATATTGCAAGTGAAATTTTATTCATAAACGACTGAACCAAAACAATTTGATAATGAATGTATGCTAATAGAAGAATATAAGAAATACTATTAAAAATATGAGGACCAAAACCAATAGCGACACTAATCCAACAAGTAGATAACCAATATACTTTGAACTCTTTTCTTGAGGATATATCAAATCATTGTTCGACGAAGGATCATAATTATTAACATACCCATATAATCCTCCTGTTTGTGCCAAGACATCTGAACCTATATATCCGCCGGATGTCAATACACTCGTGCTGGTAAGAATACCCGAAGCCATCCCATTCATTTTTGCCTGATCATAAACATTCGAAACCTCATATTCTGTTCTTTGAAGTTCCTGCGAGGCTGTATTATTTGTGAATAATGCAGCTTTAAAATCACTTGCATTTGAAAACCTATAATTAGCATCTAAGTTTAATGCCTGCATAATAGCATCACTAAACACCATTGGAATCTCAGAATTAAGTTGTATCGGCGATACAAGATTATCATTATTCTGTCTCACTATAGACTCCTGAGGAACCTTTCCAGTTGTCATCTTATATAAAGTCGCACCTAAAGCATATATATCAGTCCAATTCCCTATAGACCCATTCTTATCATATTGCTCGGGTGGTGCATATCCAGGTTTTAGTATGACCTCAATAGACTCTTTGTTTACATCATTTCTCTTTGCAACAGCCCCAAAGTCTATTAGCTTTACATCTCCATCTTCGCATAGAAAAATATTATCCGGACTAAGATCCCTATGTACTATCCCCTGCTTATGAATCTGGTCTAATACGTCACATATTTTGTCAGCCACGTATGCCGTAAAAGTATATTCCGGAATCCCTCCAATATATTTCATATACTGTCCAATATTCTGTCCCTTAAGGTATTCCATAATAATGTATGCAGTATTATTCTCATCAAAGAAATCATATATTGTTACTATACCTGGATTTCCGTTAAACTTTGCAAGGTTTCTTGCCTCCTTAAGAAATCTAATCTTACCCTGAAGATATTTCTCATGATTCTCTCCAGGTTCAACAGTAACAGACTCTCCTTCATATCTAGAAACTATGTTTTTAGGAAAGTATTCCTTTACCGCAACCTCTACCCCAAGAAGTGTATCCAACGCTCTATATGTGTAACAAAACCCACCTCGTCCAATTATATCCTGAATCTTATATCTCTGCCTGATAATTGTGCCTATCGGCAGTTGGATGTTATGCATTTTGCTAATATTGCCCGCAGCGTCCTCAGACGATTTATCAGAAATCAAGTCTTTTGATTTCTGTTCTTCCATTCTATTTGCCGGTCTATCAACACGTTCTCCACAAACATAACAGAATAAATCACCTTCATCTATTCTTGCCCCACAATATTCGCAAAACATGTAACTTTTCTCCTCTATCTATCAAACAATATCTATTGATTGATTATTCTTACCGAACCATGATCGATTGACAATACGTTCCAGTAGTTTGTTTCTCCTATACCACTGTTAATTGTGACCGTTTGAGACGAATTATCAGGAAGATATATAGTGACCCTAACATTTGTCTGTGCCATAGTCCCGGAACCTGTGTAATCCTCAACATGGAATTCATACTTACCATTTATGTCATGTAGAGTAATGGTCTCCGGTCCATTTCCGTCTACATCATCCTTATCGAGTTCTGCTACGCATTTACCAGAACTATCATAGCTACTCATATTCTTAAAGCTGACATTTACGTTTGCTCCAGAATCAGATGTTCCCGTTAGATAAGAATCTAAGTCTCTAGGAGCAGATTCCCATTCAAGAACTATTCTTATCTCGCCCGTCACCTCGGTACTAACTACTATATCTACGCCTGTTCTATCAACATTTCGCATTATAGTAACATTTTCAAATTGATCTATGTATCCATTCAGGCTAACCTGGATACAATAGTTACCTTCCTCTAGTTCAGCATAATAGTTTCCAAATGAATCAGTATCACATTCTATAACAGAAGCCCCCACCTTATTGTTGCTACCTGCACGTATGGTAAGATGAGCTTTGCTTACCCCCTGGCCTGTTGTTGCATCTTTGATTCTTCCAGAAGCACTTCCAAGAATCGCCGAATTATCATCCATATCAATTGAAGTTTCCGAATCATCTTCCTCTACATTAGTAGAATATAGAATGGTAAATCTATTCCATGGATCACGCTTTATTATATTTCCGTCTATATCACTCTCAATACATATATCTAGCCCTAGGTAGATTGTATGAACGTAATGCATTCCGTCACCATCAGTTTTCTTCTCTACTGAACCATCAAATGCAGAACATACTTCTTCATAACTGATAGTTTCCGTTCCCTCCGTTCCATCAAATATATAAGTTACATCAGGATAACTTACTGCCTCTGGTACATACTCATAACTTTCTATTTGATCAAGTGTGCTTAAAGATAACGGATAATATAGAATAATCGACCCGAAATCTACTATTGTATTCGTGTCATCTTGCGAGATGGCTCCTTCACCAAAACTAGATCGGTAATCACTATAGTTTCTTTCCATCAAGTCAGATGATACAGTCCTCCTAAAGCTGACAATATCTCCTTTTTTGTCAGAAGCTAACATGTCAGCTGTACTAATGATTAGCCTGTTATTACTTGATATCGTATATCCTGTTGATCCATAAGCATTTATATTCCCAACCATTTTTGAAAGAATATCATCTCTTGTTTTTTTATATCCTGTCGAGGCCGTTTCTTTTGCCTTGTTTATGTCCCCGGTTTGTTCGTATAAAACAGACAGTTTCTCATATAATTCTGCATCTTCATCATTAAGTTTTAACGCTTTTTGATATTCCGCAATGGCTTTCGCATAATCTTCCTCTATAATATAGCTTTCCGCCTTCTTTGTTGTCTCATAGTATTTCTGCTTATTGCCATTATTTGATAACAATAAAACAATAGCTATAACACCCATCAGCACAATAACAGAAGCTGCAATTGATAGTATAATTATACGCCGTCTATATTGTAACCTTTCATCCATAATAAAACCTCTCTCATATCACATTGAATAGTATATCATTTTTTGTTACTCATTTGAATATCCTTTTTTCTTCCATGGATTATATAATATTCATACGAAGATATGATCTTTTCAGATAAAAAGCCCGATAATTTCTGCAAAAGTCAAAAATTGGCAATACTAAGATGCCTTAGTATTGCCAACGATAAACTTTAGCGGTATATTGCGCATTGATTATCTATATTCTGGATCGGTTGTAGGTTGTAATTCACATATAGGATAACCAGTGCTCCTGCCAGCACTAACTGTGATAGAACCATCACTATCTATTTCAACCACAAAACAGCTAGCACCTTTTTTCTTAAAATTAGGATCCAAATATGAATAACCAATTTTTGAAGAGAATGTCGTCTTCAAATTTCCATCTATTCCGTTTATTCCACTCGAATCAACAGTAAACTTAACGCCGCCAGCACTCACAATCTCTGAGTAAATATTTTCATCTGCCAAACAAGACGAGGCCGCACTATATAAAGTACTAGCATATGCTACATCATCAGATTTTCTAGACTTATCAATATACCTGATAAGCGCCGGAGCCATAGCTGCAGCTAGAATTGCCAGAATAGGAATTCCGACCAGGAATACTATTAGAAATGCAATCAAACATCCATGAGATTTTTGTGGTTGCTGATATACTGGCATTCCATTTGGAACCCACTGACCATTAATCCATTGACCGTTAGGAGATTTTCCTCCATTCATTTGATTAGGATACATCTGTTGATAGCCTTGTTGATATGGGTACTGCTGTTGGTACATCTGCTGATTATACTGTTGCTGATACCCCTGCTGATTCTGGTATTGATGTTGATACATTTGTTGATTCTGAAACTGTTGCGGATTATAATATTCTTGGTTATCAGGATACTGTTGATTATTATTTGACTGGTTGTTCATGTTATTTCCTTCTTTCTATAGTAATGTTTATCATCAGCATTTAAAGACATATCATACCTGTGATCATCCATCATTAAAACAAGATATCTTTCATACAAACTTTTTGTTTTTCCTTCTCATAATCCCAGCTATGATAAGAACCGCCTCTGCAATACTTCTGTTCAGGGCATTCTTTACACTTCTCATTTCTATTTGATAGAGGAGTTCTATATATTTGAAATTGACTATTCCATACTTTAGTAAAACTATCTTGTAAAATATTACCTTGTATAGTTTTTTCATTACGTGGAATATCTAAGCAAGCAGCTATATCTCCATTAACCATTATACCGCCTACATAAACCCCTGCGTTACACAGGAAATACCAGTCTCTCACTTCTGCTTCATATTCTAGTCCAAGAAAATGACAACATGAATACTCTACAGGTATTTTTTGCTTCCTTTTTTCAATAATGAAGTTCATCAATCTGACATTGTCCTCTGGAGTTAAATGCATCTGTGGCATTTGCTCTGCTCTACCTATTGGTTCAAGACCTGTAAGTCTCCATTCATTGATATCAATATTATCAAAAATATTGAACAGTTGATCAAGTTCATTTATATTCTCATGATTAACCACAGTAGTAACCATTATTGAGCCAAACCCACCCACATCAATCAAGTTCTGGATACCATCCATAGCTTTTCTGTAACCATTATTAAACCTTCGATATCGATCATGAGTCTCTTCAAGTCCATCAATACTAATCGCAATGGTACGCATTCCTGTTTCTTTTAGCTTTCTAGCAATATCCTTGGTTATTAATGTACCATTACTAGTCATTCCCCAGCCAAAACCCAACTCCTTTATGTACGATGTAAGCTCAAAAAAATCGTTATACAAAAGTGGTTCTCCACCAGTTAAAGCAATATATACATCTGTACCAAAACTATCCTTAACTTCTTCTAAAACTCTCTTATACTCAGATACAGGTAATCCATCTGGTTGGGTAATATCACAACCACTACCACAATGAAAGCATCTCTCATTACATTTTAAGGTCAACTCTAAAAAAAGCTGCCGAAGCTGAGGGGCCTCACACAGCTTTTTTTGGTATTCAGAAAGAGTCTCTAAATTAAGTAATTTAATATCTTCTTTTTTCATTCCAATTCTCACATTCTTTCAGGCGGCCCTTAAACGCATGGCATTATATTCATTTCGGGAGTTATTAATCTAATATTATTCTGTAAATCCCTATCGAATATATTAACATCTCTTAAGCTCTTTTCAGAGATATATTCATATAACAGTTTAGAAATACGGACTGCACCAGCATAATGCGAAGAAGCGCCCACTATTACCTTAATGCCTTTTGACACTCTTATTTCTATTTATTCACTTGGTGGACCATATACATCTGGTTCCATATTCTCTGATGGATCAATAGTCTCTTGCTCCACAGTTTCATTTTGTGTCTCATTATTATTGTCAACTCGGTTCTGACATCCCGCAAGAGAAAATAGTGTTGTCGCCGCCAGACCAATTAATGCTGCTTTTTTAGGATTTATCTTCATAAATTTACCTCTTAAAATAGTTTTAATATCACTTCAACATCACATTCCATGTTTCTGGATAATATGGGTTCTATCTGATTTTTTATAGATAAAAGGTTCTTCTGCCTTTTGATTTCTTCATCCTTATCTATAATATCCCCATCTTCCGTATATGATGGAACGCTCCTTAATAATAAAGGAATGCTCCCACCCTTTACTTCATATTCATTCCATAGAGTAAGTCTTGGAGAATACATCGTATCTCGATTTTCATCATCAACAACCATAACCGATTTGTATGTATTAATGACAATATCGTTTGCTTTCTTTAATAATTCATTATCTCCTGAGTTTCTACAATACTCTAAAACTATGTTTTTTTCGTCCTCTCTAAGCCTTTCGACCCTAGCAATACATCGAAAACAGAAATAGTTTAATCCTAATGTGCTTTCATGAAAATAGAAATCATCTGTTTCATCATCTGACTCTTTTATAAACTTGTATCCTTTATGCGACATTCTTGCTTCGAGTCTTTTTAACCCTGTTTTCTTTAAAAAAACCTCTCCAAATAAACTCATATAAGTTCTGCTTAACAATATGTACTCTTCGTTTATTATGTTTTCTTCAGGAAACATACAAGTTTCAATCTTTGCAATCTCTATATAATCCATTTACCAACCTACCTTTGTTAATCATAGTAAAAAACCTCGAAAGTATCTGCCACATTATCTCCAGATTCTACACTATTTAAATCAGATGGATCAATATAGTATTTTTCTCCCCAGCTAGATACTATTATTTTCCCGTCTTCTGAAACACCTGTGACCATTATGGCATGTCCTCCATCTCCATAATCATGTTCAACTCCATTTTGATCAGTCATATAAAGATGCTTATCACGATATCCAAGTATTATATGCCCACCATTTTCTATTATTTCCTGAACATTTTCACTAGTTACATTAACATTATATTCACACTTGAAATCTACGTTTTTATCTGCAAGGTAAGCTTCCATTATTTGTTTTCTAGAAACATCAGTTGTTCCTCCAGGATATTTACTGCCTTCTTCTACGGAAATTCCCTCTTTTGCAGCCGTAGAATATAGGGCAATGATCATTTCATCATAATTCAAGTCTCCATCTTTATACATCGAAAATCCGAAGGTTTCTTTAAATTCATCCTCTCTTCCTTCATATTCAACAAACAATGAATTTGCCATTGCGGTATATCCACAACCACTATTATTTAAAGCTGAGGTGAATTTAAATGCTTCAAAAATATTCATCTTGCCATAATGCTTATGTATCATATCAAGTATATCCCAACACTTCACTGGATCCCAGTAATACTTCGATTTAGCACTGCCTTGGTTTCCTCCATAACCCCCTTCATCATCAAACACAACCGAATCAATCTCGTATCCTTCACCACTCAATTCGCCGTATTCAGCTTCTGCATTTCCATTTACTAATCCATTAATCGCTCCAATAAGAAATCCCCCTACTATAAGTTCACTAAAAATCGCATCTATAACTCTACCTGATTCTGCTGTTCCAACATTAACACTATTTCCATTAAACGGCCATATATTGTTCAAAATATCTAATATCCCACTTATTTCCAACATCGCAGTACTCTCTGCAATCTTAGCTTTTGAACAAATTGTATTGCCAGAATTAATAATATAATTAATATTGGAAATATCATTACTTATTTTTTTGCTAGCTTTCCCTAAACTTCTGCTAATCGAACTAACAACAGAAGAATCATCAACAATTCGTAGCTTAAGAATTTGTGTAGCAATATCTGCTTTCACAATGTATAATTCTGTCTTTGTTAAATATAAAGACGTTAAATCTGTTTTTAACTCTGTCGCACTTAAATTAAATTCACTCATATAAGCAATCTCCCAACCAAGGCCCTCCTTATATCAAAATGTGTCAGTGGCTAACCCCCTGACACATCTGAATAATAAGGATTTTTGCATTTAGATATCATCTCTCTGTCTTTAGTAGTATATAATCTTTTCACAGTTCCTTTTGTTGTTTTTACTCCAGCTTTATAATAAGTAAAAACATACATATAACACGCAAACAAAACAGAAGGAATAACAGTGTTTTCATTAAATATACTTAAATGGAAGTTATGCAGATCATTATAAATCATACATTCCTTATGGATTTCTGCTACATACTCATCATTTCTGTAAACAGGGGCACATATACCCTTTTCTCCGAACCCCAAAACATATAATTTATAATCCATATCATCAAACAGACAAAAATGATAAGGTAATTTCTCCTTTGTGTAATTTAGAATAATTCCTTCCGTACAATTTCCCTGAATTAGAAAAGAGCAATAAGGCTTTCTGAACATTGAGTAATTAATATAATCTTGCGTTTTATTCATAGCAACTTTCTGATCCACAGGATTCATTCTATATATTCCATCATAGAATCTAATATCAAATGAACCTCTTTGCGAGCCCATAATTCCTGTTAATAAAATATTTCCAACTACTCTATTTGATGAATCAACTATATCAAACTCCGCACTATATAATTCTTTATATTTTTGAATAATTCTATACTCCATGTGACTTTCTTATTCATCTTTTGAAACTTCATCAACTGGAACAATCTGCCCATCCTTAACAACTAATTCACCTAAATTATCTATAGCTTCTCTAAGTTCCAACTCTTCTGGATCCTGAAATCCTATAAAAAATACTCTTTCGATTGAGTCACTATCAAAGAAAAACATATGGCTAGAGTCAATTATTCCCTCAGGATAGAAGCATGCAGAATAATCATATATTTTGTCTTCTCCTGCCTTTGTCTGAATTCGTCCGCAGATCATTACCCTCTTTTCTCCACCTTTTAGCAAAACAACTGAACCTATAGGCAATAAATTCTTCTCCATTATTAATATCCTCCTCGATATCATATGTTATTATTATTCATATAATTTACCATGGCCATTTTATTTTTGGTGCTTTGAAGTTTGTCCAATCAATTTTTATCTTTATTCCAGCACCTAACCCCAGGCCTGCACCAATCTCACCTTCCACGCCACCAGTCGTAGCCTCTGCAGATCCCGTAAGTCCTGCCCCGCCAGCTTTACCTTTTATTGACGCATCTATCTTGATTCCAAAAATTGTGAAACCACCGCTAACCTTACCTTCAGCTACATAAGCCTCTGCACCTGCTTTAGCGCTGTATCCATATTTTACTTTTCCAGTATCCTCATCGACAACTCTTCCTACCTGAAGCTTAGCTTCTGCTTCTGCACCAAGAAATGTCCCTTCAGCTTTTGCATGAGTATTAAATTCATCCGTTCCCTTCTGAACAGAAACACTTCCTTCTGCTACACTTGCTTTACCCTTAACCTTTGCCTCAATAGCTGGAGTAAAACGAGTATTACCATCTTTATCCTTCTGGAATATTGATATACCAACAGATCCCTCAGCTTCAGCGTTTACAAGTTTTGCCTCCCCAGATATCTTGGTATTACCAATATTTGCGCTACCACTTGCTTTTAGTGCAGATATACCTATCGAACCAGACAATCCTGCACCAACTTCGCCCTTTTCTAAATCCCATTCAGCAGACGCTTTCTTCTTACCTTCAATGTTTAGAACACTATATTCTCCATCGACACCAACATCTATACCATTAACTTTTGTATGTTTGCTTCCTTTGCCACTTATACCAAGTAGTGACCCCTCAAATCCTGTATCGGTTCTATCATTAAATATTGATATTGCATTCCCTACAATACACCCAGCAATGTTAAAGCCCTGTATCATTAATTCTGTGACAATATTAGAACTTGTTATTACATTCAAAGGTAGTCCACCTGTAAAAGGCCAGGTTATTTTTATTATATCAGAAAGTCCACTCATTTCAAATCTTGCAGCGTTTTCTGCAGTCTTTGCTTTTGAACAAATTGTATTTCCAGAATTAATTATATAGTTGATATTTGTTATCTCATTTCCAATTCTTTTGCTCGCCTTACCCAGCCTGCTATTTAACGAACTAACAACACTGGAACTACCCGATAATCTCAATTTTAATATCTGCACAGCCAAATCAGCTCTGACAAGATACAATTCTGTTTTAGTACCATAGAGTGAGACTAAGTCGGTTTTCATAGCGCCAGCATTTAAGTAGAATTCACTCATCTCACACCTCCTATCTCAAGAAGTAATATCAATTAAAAGATTTCATCATCATCGTCAAGATTTGCATTTTTTTCTTCTTCAAGAGGTTCGTCTGGAAGATTTACTATCGCATTCTCCGGTTCATATACTTTTTTCAAGTTATTAATAAAATAATCTCTTTCTTCACTCTCGTATCCCATATAGAAAACTTCTGAAATAATATCTGAATTGAATAGATACTGATATTCGGGTCCCAGATTTCCTTCGGGATATAATACACCAGAATAATCATACGTATCTCCGGAATCTGCATCCTTTTGCATTATTCCAATAATCATCAACTTTTTCTCTGAATCCTTAACCCCTATTATGCTTCCAATTGGCAACAATTCATCTAACATTGTTAATTCCTTTCTTTTCATTTAGTCTTTTACATTCTATTCCCACTGGTATTCAACCAATCTACCAGCCAATCTTCAAAATCATAATTACTATTCACCACATATGATGAATTATCGCTTACAACCCTGTACTGGTTGTATAGCTTCATTCCCGAATTATCATTTCCACCATTCATAATATCCTTTGCCGATGAGAGATCCTCGACCATACGAAGATTTATCTCTTCTACATTTAAATATGCATCCCTAATACTCTCCGCTTTCACCTTAAGTGAATATATCTTCTCCTGAATATTTTGAATTTCTTCTTTAATTGATATTAAAACATACTTAAAATCATCTATTTTATCAGATTGCGTCATGACATGATAAAGTAGTTCATCATAGATGTCCTGCAGGGCTGCATACTCTCTATTTAGTTGATCTATAGAGGACTCGAACTCCTCCTGATTAAATAATATGTAGTCCATAGTCATCCGTCCTTCATAATATGTCAAAGTTCATGAGATAAAAATCTCATGAACTAGACATAGCTACGTCTTTTAACAAGCTTTTAAGGCCTATTAGAATACCCCTTCGGTAGATAGATTCTCCACCAGGCTCTTCTGCTGGTTTTCACCCTCTTCATATGTAGCAGCTGCATCATTCAGATTTGCAACATGTGTTGAAAGGTCATCCAGTGCTGCCTCAATCTGCTTAGTAAGAGTGGTAAATTTTGTATAATACTCCTGTCCAGAAGGGCTGTTCCAAGCATCCTGGAGCTGATTAATCTTACCCTGCATATCTGAAAGATATGTGCTCATAAATGTTCTCTGATTATCTATCTCACTTGCCTTTGTTCTTACCTCTTCAGGTGTAACCTTTAAAATTAAATCTGCCATAATTATATTCTCCTTTACGATCTTATTTGATTATTACTATATTAGCTTCTCTGTACAATTGATGTTACTTCTTCTTCTGTTGTCATATAGTTCTGAGCTGCAGTTCTGATTGCTGTAGCATACTCTGACATGATTGTAGATAGCTGCTCGAACTTAGTTCTGTCTTCATCAAATCTTGTGTTGAATGCGTCATTTGCAGTACCATCCCACATAGCATCCATCTCATTTGCTAGCTCGTAAATCTTTGTTACAGCCTGATTCCAATCACCTATTTTTTCTTCTACCCCATTTGCCAGTGTAATCATTGTTTCTGGCGTTACTAATGTCTGTGCCATATCCTTATTCTCCTTTTCTTTTTTATTTTAGATTATGGTTACATATTTATCTGAAGTACCCTTGTTATCTGGTACCATCATTCTACTATCTAGATCCGCCACCGCCTCCACCGGCACCGCCTCCTACTTTAGATGTGACTTCTCTTTCAATTCTTCTCATGTTACTTGAATATGTACTAATTGAATTAGATAGGCTTTCCAAATCATTCGCTATCTTCTTAAGTCTCGTCGAAGTATCTTCAATTTCATTGACATATTGTGCTGACGACTTACCTTTCCAGGCAGTCTGCACTCCATCTGCTGTACTTGCCACTCTACTAGCACTGCTTCTCACCTGACTGGATAAACTCTTGGTTTTAGTAGCAACAGAATCTAGAATGTCTAAATCAATATCAATTTTCATATCTACACCTCACTACATCAGAAAATATTGTCTGTTGATAAATCTTCTACAATACCTTTGTTGGTATCCTCATTCTCACTATAAACTGTTATAGCTTCTTCAAGATTATTCTTAGCTGTATCCACATGTTCCTTCAACTCTACTATCTTATCTATCGTCTTCTGGTTCTGAGTTTTAAATGTGCTACTTGCTTCACCTTCCCAATAATCTGTTACCATGTTATTAAGCTGTTTCATGGTCTTCCTTATATCAGATAAATCTCTACTGAGAGACACTAGCTGAGCCTTCTTAGTTCTTAGTATGTCTAAGTCATATTGAATAGTTTCAGATGCCATCTCTTACCCTCCTATCTGATTATCTTAGAACTCAGAGATCTCACTTCACTATCAATCTCCGACTCTGCATTGACATATATTTTCTTAACACTCGTAAGCTTTGTAACTGTATCTTCTACTCTGCTTATAATGTTATCTATATCCTGCTTATTTACATTTAAACTTCCTGAATAATTAGTGCCTGCTACACTCTGCCAAGCACTCTCTACATCCCCCTTTAATGATGAGATATTTGATGAGTCCGACTCTAGCTGTGCCTTCTGAGTATTCAGCTTGTTAATCAATGACTGAATCTGTTCAGTATCCCACTTATATGTTCCACCAAATAAGCTATTTATTATACTCATCTATCGATCTACCTCCTTCAACATCATTTCTATGACCCTATAATACATTTCTATTTGTTAAAATAATTCTCACTTGATAAAATGCATTATTTTTTCCGTGACGTGCATTTATACTAGAATTAACCTGTCTCCGCCCATTATCCCAGATTCGCTGACAGTATAGCTTTTATTTAAAATGTCTCCTGTTGAGGCAACGACAAGGACTAAACCATTTAATATACTTTCGTCATATATATTGTCGTTATTCTCATAGAGCATTATTTCTTCAGCCAGCTTGAGAATCACATCTCTGATGAGTCCCTTCTTAGGAAGCCAGAATTCATATTTTTTTATTGTCGCCACACTAACTATTTCCACTAATACATCATTCATAACTAACCCTCTTAATTCATCATAATATCGAGTCCATATTCTTCTATCGCGTCATCAATACTTTTATATGGAATCATTTTAATTATTTGTTTATTCCTGCTGTCTTCCTCTAGAACTATAACTATCTCATTCACAGCTAATACTAGATTCTTCTGATTGATGATATATTCAGCACTAACAATAGAATTAATTAATGCTGAAAACATCTTATCTATCTTTACCTCAGAATTATTGATTCTATAAACAATGTTCTTGGCAATCAGATTTTCTATAGCTTCATCAAATTCCTTTTGAGTAAGTTCGCTAACCTTAAATAGATCACACTCAAAATCTCCATGTTCCTCCAGATAGAACAGAGACATCAATTCAGTTTTCCAGAAAATATATCTGAACATTAAACCCTAGCTTGCCCTCTACAATCCATTCACGTATTCTTCTACTTCTTTCTTAAAGCCACGAGATATATATGCTACTGCTCCATCCTTAAAGGAAATCCACATCTCTTTGAAGTCAATATTCTTTACATTATTCATATTTACTAGGAAACTCTTATGTGTCCTAATAAAATAACTCGGTAGAAATGCTTTTACATTTTCAAAATTGTCGTAATATTCATATTCCTGATTAACTGTTCTAAGGATCATCTTCTTATTCGATGCCTCGAAATAATCAATATTTGATATATCTACGCTATATATACGACTCTTAATCTTGAATCTAAAGCTCGCCGACTCTCCAGTAACATGCTCGTATTCCTCACATATATCTCTGATCAAACCACATACTTCGTCTCGATTAGCAGGAAGTAACAGATATCCTGATGGTCTGAGATTAGGTGAAATAGTATCAAGAATCTTCTTCATATCCTCTGCCATAAGGATTAGATAACTGCCCTTGGCAGATAACTGGAGTCTCTCCAACATCAAATCCGACACTTCATCACAGTCGAGGAAATATATAGCAGTAAGTTCATATTCATTTACAAGTTTTATTAATTCATCACCATTTGCACAGTTGTATATTTCGCTGTCATAGTTGTTATTTATATAATATTCTGTACAACCATTTTTAATGCATAGGCTTTCCTGCTCGTTTCCTTCGCAGATAAATACATCAATCATTTCTTGCTCCCTGGAACATAAACCTTAACAGCCTTGTTATCTATTATTGTGTATCCGACATTATCAGGCTGTTTCTTGACCTGCTGATTAAGAGGAATATCAAATGTAAAAAGTTTCTGTGAATTTAGCAGTCCGCCCATACATATACCTGTCTTATACTCAAACATCGTCTTAATAAGCTTAAGACTAAGCATACGAACTGGCATCTCACCAGCCACTCCACTGACGAACTGAATTCCCAGCTTAGCTCCCTGTTTTATAAAGAGTTCAAATATAGGGAACAGCTTCTCCTCATTATCTTCGTCATATACTATTTCTGCACATTCAGATAAATCATCTATAATAATTAATTTTCTACCAAATTCTTTAACCAGTACATCTGTGAAATCTTCTACTCCTTCAGCCACCAGCTCCTTGCGTCTATCGCTTCTAGTCTTAAATTCGTTCTTCAGAACACGAAGAAGCTCAAAGATTCCATCGTAATCCTTGAATACCTTTATGTTCTTATCAGCACCAAGATGTTCCATGCTCACATCATTATTGACAAAACATATATCGGTCTCAAGGCGAGTGGCAGCAGTAATAATATTGCCAATAACCGCCGATACCTGAGATCTATTAGTTCCCCATACTGTATAACTATATGTATTTACATCATTGATTCCTAATAGTTCTATACTCTCGATATCATAACCAATAGGAATCTCTCCTCCTTCAAGCATCTCACTTGCTTGATTATCGAGTATTTCTTCGTAGGAGCTATCCTTTGGAAGGATAGGAATATTACGTGCTCTAGCTCCATGCTTGCCGCCTCTGTAAACACTAAATTGACTTCTAAGATTAGCATTCCTATCAGCCTCAGTAGCTCCAATAGCAGGAAGCGCAGTCTGAAACTCTAAAATGTCATCTAGAAGCACTAGTCCTCTACCTGCAATCGAGGAAGGAATAAAACTTGGAGTTCTTCCAAGTATATCCAGATAATCTGCCTTCTCGACAAGTCGAAGAGGAATCATGCATGTAAAGTTTTGTCTTAGCTTATATCTCAAATCAGATGCTCTATTAGCCGTTACAATAAACTGAATACCATATCTGCTTCCATCTCTTGTCAGCTTAAGGATGGCCTCCTCCTGGCTCTGATACTCAGCCATAAAGTCATACAGATTATCAATAATAAACGCCATACAAGGAAGAGTTTTCTCTGGATAAGCCTCGTTATACTCACCAAAACCACCTACTCCTTTTCTCTGGAATAAACTCGTTCTTCTGGCTATTTCATCAAAAGCAAATTGTATGGTTCTTGTTACACCTTCTGATTCCTCTGGATAGAATACATCCCCTACATGAGGAAGCTCCTTGAACAGTTTCAGTGTTCTGCTAGAAAAGTCAAGAATATAAAACTGAATCTGTGATGCTTTATAACACTTAACCAGAGACATTATTATGGTCTTAATCATATTGGTCTTACCACTACTGTTAATTCCAGCGATAAGCATATTACTCACAGAATTAAGATCTATTACCAGTGGTTTAATACTTTGCTTCTCCGGCTCATCTACCAGGCCTATTACAGCATTCAAACCATCGTTTCTGTCTATTTCATAATTTAAGAATATATCATCCAGATAAATCCTGTCGGATAGCGCCGGTAGCCACAGAGGTCTGGCTTTAGAGATTCCATGTTTCTCCGCCATCTCAGTTATATAGCTTATACCAGCCTCTAGCTGTGTCTGCTTCGCTTCATCATCAGTGTTTTTAGATTGCTTAACAATAAGTGAATGACCATCTATTCCAATCATGTCTACCGCTTCTGCTGTACTTGAAGCATCATCCTTAGGTGTATAAGGGGCGCCAGAATATCCTGACTGGAACATTTCAAATATTTCATCATTACCAATCTGCAGATATGCTCTACCTGTCTGAGTAAGATAAGCGGCCTCTGGGCGCTTTAACATACCTTGACTGTCCTGCTTATCCTGAACTCTCAGACAGATCTTAAATCTAGAGTTACTCCATATTTCGTCATCTACTACACCGGCAGGCTTCTGCGTGGCAAGTATCAGATGGATACCTAAGCTTCGTCCTACACGGGCTGTAGATACTAACTCTTTAATGAATTCAGGTTGTTCCTTCTTAAGCTCTGCAAACTCATCTGAGATAATAATGAGATGTGGCAGAGGTTCCTCTGCCTTATGATCTCTGTAGAGCCTCATATAGAGGTCAATATGATTGACCTTATACTTATTGAAGAGTGCCTGCCTCCTCTTTATTTCGCTTCGAATAGATATAAGAGCCCTTCGCATCTGGTTAGGATCGACGGTATCCCCATCCTCATTATCGCCTGTACCCAGGTTTGTGATAGCACCGGCTATATGTGGTAATCCCAGAAATACATTTGCCATTCCTCCACCCTTATAATCAATTAGGATGAATGCCACTTCATCCGGAGAATAATTCAAAATAAGGGAAAGGATAAAAGTCTGAATCGTCTCACTCTTACCGGAACCAGTAGTACCTGCAACCAGTCCATGAGGTCCATACTTCTTCTCATGAATGTCAAGGTATAAAGGCTTTCCGCCTGCCTGAACACCAACCAGCGAAGGGAGACCCTCGTAAGATCTATTTCTCTTATAATTCTTAATAAGATCCCAATCCTCGAGTCGCTTAATACCAAGCATATCGAAATACTCTATACTATCTGGAATCTGTCCCTCCAGAACTTCACTAACACTGTATCCACTCATATACCTAGCGAAGCTCTCAGCTTCTCGCACAGAAATATCGTCATACTGAATATCTCTCGTAGGGTCATAAGCCTCATTAAGAACATATATACCGTTATAGTTATTGCTTCTTTCTATTATGATGTTACATTCATTCGGAAGATTATTAACTGTTCCATACAGGAGAACAAAAGTAAATCCATAATCTTCTCCTGAAGTTATATATTTATATATCGCCTCATTTTCGAAGAAGGTCTTACTGGTACAGAAGACTACATACCTATCATTGAATTTACTCTTTTCTCCTTCTTCTTTAATTTTTTCATCACGAAGTCTTAATTCATTTGTAAGAGCATATATGGTATTCTGCGTAGACGAATTATCTGTTCCAATATATCTATTCTTCTTATCATTACTAAATACATGAGGTAACCATCTAACCCAGTCCAGATCATATTCTTCGTTATAGAAGAATGACATCTTAACATCAGTGTAGGAATGTAGTGCAGCAATCTGAATGACCATGTTTCTCACTAGTGCATCTATATCTTTGCTGGCTCCAATCACACCAATTATTCGATGTTCAGCGAGATTTATAGTCTTAACCGTATCAGGGATATACTCATATTTTTGAGAAACCTGATGAGGCAAATCTGTAAGTGAATCCTGATCTACTGAGAATTTCTCCTTTGGCGCCTTAACTATTACAGGCGACTTAATATAACCCTGTCCTAATCTGATAGTCAGGAAATCCTCATGATTTATATTTCTGTCCCATAGCGTTATATTATTAGATGGAATAGTTCTAGCCAGTTCTGTAGAACTCTTGTACTTGTTCTGTAAGACCTGTCTGTTATGCTCCAGCTTCTCACCTAAATAGTTGTCATTCTGAGTTATATACGCTGAATATGCATTAATACGATGTATCTCATTCTCTTCCCTAGTTTTCTTATCATATTTGTTGCGTAGTAATGACCACATAACACCCAATATGGCAAACATCACTACAGATACTAACATTCCGAAATACATTCCACCACTTCGTCCACTAGCTCTAGACACAGCAGAATTAACTATTACCGTCATAAGAATAGGAAGCGGCATTGTAAGAGATGGTCCTAATACTAACCAAAGAGGAGTCTTACGCTCTTTCTCTTTCTGAGGTGGAGCCTCTAATTCGACTTCCGTATCATCCAAAGGTTCAATAAATCTAGGAGCTCTAGAGAACACACTGGCATCCTGATATACCTTAGTATCAGCAGCCTTATCCTGATTTAGAGGATTAAGATTAACTGTCAGGTCCTCTATTCTATTTATAGCTACAAATTGACCCAGGAATACTATCTTATAACCTACTATGTAAATGGTATCTCCTACGTTAAGTCTCTCTCTTTGAGCTATACGAATAGAATTAAGAAATGTACCATTACGGCTCAAGTCATCAATTACCCATCCATCTGCTTCTTTCGTAAGTACAGCATGAGAATGACTAATAAATGACTGATTTATACAAATATTTGAGTCAGGAGCAGAACCAATGGTTATCCTATTAAGTCCAGCTATTTCAAACTTCTCATATTGAGTCATGCCACCGCTGATGATATGTACTACACCTGTCAGTCTTCTTCCAGAGGATCTAACCTTGATGTTGAACATTACCCCATTTTGAATGTGAATGCTCTCCTGGACCATGTGGTCTATACTTAGTCTTATATATTCATTTGATTTGATGTACCATTCGCCATCCCATACCTCATACGAGAAAAGCAGTTCAGGAACAGAAAGCTCATCCGATAAATCTATAATCCCCTGACGGTTATCCTCTCCAGGAAGCATGTATTCCAGTATTCTATTCTCTCCGTTAATATACAAAATGTACTTATTCATATATCTATAGTTCTCCTAACTGGTTCATTATAGGATCAACATTCCCCTTATTGACTGCCGCCTGATAGGAATCCATTTCAAGGGCTTTGTTATAATAGGTCTGAGCTGCCGAATTGAGTGTGGTAAGTCCTGACTTCTTATACTCCAGACATGCCATCCACATATATATTCTGTAATCGGATTCTATATACGCAGAATCCTGAAGTAACTCTCTAGCCTCATCATACATCTCCAAATAGACATATATCTTAGCCATAGACAGCTCATCATCCACACTTACAGAATCTGAGTTGATTACACTCGTGCCATATACCATCGCCTGCATGTAGTAACTATGTGCCTCATCCTCAACTGTTTGATAATCGCCCTCATAGATACATGCATTAAGAAGTAATCTGTCAAGCTTAACCTTATTACTACCAGATACACTGACACTCTTATATTTATCTATAAAATCAGAATATGTAGATATATCCCCCGATGCTTCGCTGCAGACGATTGCAGAACGAATAATAATATCCTCAGAAAAAGTGCTAGCCACTATTTCCGTACAACAATCTATAGATTCCTGATATTTCCCTTCAGCTAAGTAGAGCTCTGCCTGCATCAAATCTATCTCTGTCTCATCAGCTCCGTATGACTTAGCCTTCTCTAGATATACCTCTGCATCCGTATACCTCTCTGCTCTGGATGAACAAACCGATAATTCTCTATATACTTTTACGTTCTTCTTATCTAGTTTTGCTGCCTCTTTGTAGAATTTCAGAGCGTTAGTATAATCTCCATCGAGATAATAAGTATATCCAATAATATAGTGAAGCTCCGCGTTCTGATCATTCTTCTCGTCCAGAACCTTCGCATATTCTGAATTATTTAATATACTGCTTTGTATTTCTTCTCGAAGCTCTGTTGTATCATAGCTATCCGAGTTATATTCATTCACTACGGAGTTATAACTGGATGAATACTCTTTCAGGAGGGTCTCCTTCTTGGAATTCATATGAATGACTATGCCTGCAGTTGCACCAAGTATTACTAGAACCGCTGCAACTGACAAGAGTAGATTTCTGATCCATCTGACTCTGTACTCATCAGTCGTTTTCTCTATCTCCCTATGCATCTCCCTTGCTGTCTGATATCTATTCTCCGGCCGCTGATTAAGTGCAATCTTAATGATATCTATCAGACTTGTTCGGTAATACTCATACATAGGACTGTAGTCCAGAGGCGTATCCTTCGATAGAAATGGCGTATTCAGCGTCATTACCTGGAAGAAGGTTGCTCCCAGACTATATATATCTGTTCTACTATCAACCGGAACTGGATAACCCATACTCTGAGCAATCTGTTCGGGCGATGAAAATGATGGTGTTATTCCACTGGTTGTAGCACTTCCATCCGACATTGAAATATTAAAATCTATCAGACATACATCCATGTCTGGTGTGATAATAATATTCGATGGTTTAATATCACTATGAATAATTGGGGGATTATTGGTGTGAAGATATTCCAGTACTTCTGTAAGCTGAAGAAGCCACTTGATAATCAGATCCTCTGGAATCCTATAACCACTATGAACATAGGAGGCTAAATCACTACCCTCTATGTAATCAAGAACTGTATATACGTCTGATTTCTCTTGAAAGAAATCATATACCTGTGGAAGGTACTTATGATGCAAACTCTTAAGCATATCTACCTCTGTCCTGGTATCGAGTCTGCCTACTACCCCTTCCTTTATTTTCTTTATTACTACATATTTTTCCAATCGAAGATGATATGCCAGATATACTACTCCAGCACCACCCTGGCCTATTTCTTCAATTATTTGATATGTGTCTTGTAATATCTGTCCGCTTGTATATGTAATCCCCACAACCTCATATCCTTTGCCCCAAAATAATGAATATGAAAGCTTATTATTATTGAGCGGAGCAGCATATATCCATGTTACTCCGCTCATATTACTGCATAACCGGGAGGGTTATCAGTATTATTTATGCCTTTTCGTCTCTTCTACCTTTTACTACGAAGAAGATGATTAATCCAACAGCTAGTGCTGCTACGATTAGTGCTATAATCCACCAGAGATTTCTCTCCAAAGCATTCTGATTTACTGAGAAACTGATTCCATTATCATCAACAGATTCATTTCCAGCCACATCATACACCTTGACCTTGACTGTATGACTACCCTTTTCGAAATCTACTGGGATACTGTAGTTCATATCATCCAGATCTTTACCTTCATATTCTGAAGCTGTTCCGTCGATTGTCACTACAGCCTTAGCCACTCCAATATTGTCATGAAGTTCTATGTTTCCTGATACTGAATCTACATCCTCATAGTTCTGACCATCTTCTACACCGTTGATTACATATTCAGGTGCTGTACGGTCAATTACGAACTTAACTGGAGTCTCCTTAGACTCATTATCTGCTACATTACCCTCTGAATCCTTAGTACTTACTACTATGTTGTATTCACCTTCTGACTCAAATAGGCTCTTATCAAATGTATATGTGCTTACATTCCAGTGGTCGTCACCCTTCTTAGTCGATACTGTGTATCCATTATTTTCCTCAAGAGTCTGGGTATCCTCACCAACTGTAAAGTAAACTGTTGACTCATCAATATCTGCCAGGTTGTGAGCAGCTATCTCGATAGCCTCATCGCCTTCAAGATTTGTATAGATTGCATCTACTATTCCTGATGTATAATCATTCAATGTAAAGTATGAACCGAATCTATTAACCATGAATCCAATTGTCTCTTCGCTGGTATTTCCAGCCAGATCCTCTGCAACAGCTTTAATCACATAGTAATCATCATTATCTTCTTCCTTCTTGAAGTTAGAATATGAGAATCTCTCACCATCCGCTATTGAAGATGCTGTGTATGAATCCTCCAGATCCTTTCCAGCCGCTCCATTATTTCTAGAGCTTACAAGAGTAATCTTAGTTCCACCTGAATCATAGTTTCTATCTGTTACTTCGATATCAGGATTGACTGTTCCAGAATACAACTTGTCCTCTTCAACATTTGATATGTTAATCTCTGGATCTGTTAAATCTACTACAAAGCTCTCTGTAATAGTCTGATCTGCAGCATTACCTGCCTGATCCTCTGCAGTTACTGTAATCTGATATGTAGCATCTCCTGTAAATGGAATAGATGCCTGATGTGTATCTCCAGATGTACTAAATCCACCTACTGCAGGTGTTCCAACACCTTCAGCACTATCAGTAACACTGACATTTACTGTAACCTTGCTATCATCAAAATTATGCTCTTCAACCGTTAATGTACCTATTCTCTCGGCATTGTAGTATTTCTCATTTCTCACATCGTTATTGTTGAATGTAAGAGTGAGACGAGGACTAGTCTTATCTAGAATAAATTGACTGGTGAAATCTTCCTTTGTCTCATTCAGAGCCATATCTCGAGCAACAGCCGATACCCAATACTTATCATTAGAGTCATCACTCAGTGTAATAGAACATGTAGCGGTACCGTTGCCATTAGATACAAAATTATTGTATGTCTTTGTGCTACTTCCATCATGGATTGTGACTTCACCGTCTTTGAAGTATGTCTCTTTAACTGTTACTACTACATTAACGTCTGAGTTATATGTTTCTGCAGGTGTGCTACTTCCGTTGTATGTAATACTAATTTCAGGTGCAATATTATCAACTATCGCCTTAACTTCATTAGATTTTATATAGTTTTCAGAATTATCTTCAAGAACAGCTTTAAGAGTATATTCTTTCTCCTCGTTAGCACTTGTAGAGAATGACCACGAATCACTATCCTTTGTTACTATAGGTTTATCCTTAACATAATAACCATCTTTAGAATTGAGCTTTTGCTTTTGTGTATCTCCATCTCCATATAGCACTACTCCGTAAATACCTGATATTTCATCTAAAGCATCAAACGAAACCTTTGGAGAATCCTCTTTGTTATAGTACTGGGTTCCATTATCGAACTTACTTTCTATCTTAGTAGCACTTATTGAAATACTATTAGAAGCTGAGCCATTTTCAGCGATAACACCAGCAAAATCTTTCGCATTTAGTTTTACTGTACTAGTATTGCCAGCCTTATCTGTAATAAGTACATTCAGATAACCCTTATAAGTAACCGGAATGCTGAATTCTGCAGTCTTTTCATAGTCACCATTTTTATTGGTTGTTGTTTTTGAAATTGTAGATGGTATTGTTACGTTTGCCTGCCTTACCTCAATGTTACTTATACCAGCTATCGAATCAGATAACTTAAGACTTACCTTAATAGTCTTATTATCAAAATATTGATAGTCGCTGTATTCCTTTTTCTTACTATCGGCAGAGATACTACTTATTGATCCTTCCGGAGTACCAACATCATAAATAAACTCCTTTGTAACACTAGTTTCATTTCCTGCTTTATCTTTAACGGAATATGTGATTTTATAATTACCTTGATTAATTACAACACCTGCGTACGTATCAAGTTTTTTCAGACTATCGGTATCGATAACCACATCTTTTCCATTATCACCTATTGCTTTTGCAACATTAACAACAATTGAAGTCTCAACTATATTGTCATCGCTCACTTCTTTCATAAGAGCTATTTTTTCGTTAGTCGTAACTGTTCTATTAATAATATTATTGTTCTCAATATAATCATTGAATAATACCTTAGGTTTAACTGAATCAACAATTATTTGATACTTTTCACTGAATTCATTCGTCTCATCTTTTCCATAAACACTAATACTATATGTACCATCTTTTATATTATTTGATGAATTAAAATCAAATATAATATCTTGTCTACCATTCTCGTCTTTCTCTGATAGAGTATACTCTTCGCTCTCTTCCCCATTTACAGTAATCGAATAATCTCCATCTGCAGAATAATAGCCGTTCAGCACAAAAGATGTACTAACTGTATTTTTAATATACATTAAGTGATCATCTTTCCCATCATAAGCTTCATATGTACTTCCATTTTTAAATGTTTTATCAGTGTTTATTTTTAACGCTCCAATTTTACCAATAGTAATAAGCTGCTCAGAATAATTACCTGCATTATCAAAAACAATAATATAGTAATTGGTTATATCCTGATCATCAGTAAAAATAATATTTTTTTCTCCTGAACCATTACCAACATTTCTTAAAACTGCTTTTTGCTGATCAGATAAATCCTGTTCATAAGGGCTATTTGAGAATAGACTATGGTCGCTTTCCTTTATGTAATAAATACTATCTACACCTGATTTTTCATCCGCAACTTTGAAAGTCACTTTTCTACTGATAGCTGCATCACTATCTGACTCTAAGTCTGCTACTAAACTATCTCCATCTTTTGTTGTTTTGTAGTAAGCAATTTCACTTATTGTAGGTCCATTGTCGTCTAGCGCAAACTGTTTTGACGTTTCCGTCATGTCATCTAGAGAATCCTGCTCAGCCTCAGAATTATAACTTCTTACCGTTATAGTTGTTGGAGTCTCCGTCATTGTAACAGTTCCCGTTTTACCATCTAAATCAACCCACGTACTTCCTTTATCTAAACTGTATTTATTATAAGATGTAGAATCAGCAAAAACATATTTAATAGTCGCACCTAATTCTCTAACATAAACTATATCTCCCTGGTTCTGTGGTGTAATATCCTTTGAGCCTTTCCAAACCGAATAAACGGGCGCAGTCGAGGATAAATCTATACTCTTATTTCCAGTACTTCCAGTTTTCTCTATTCCATTTACTGTTGCTTTTACTGTTATATTAAACGTACTGCTTGCATCTGTTGGTTTTGCAGTAGTTTTAATAAGAATATAGTCATTTGTGTTTCCTAATTCTACTTCTGATGTATTGTCTATAGAAACATCATAACTAACAGATTCTGGAACATCTGCACATATTGGCAACATTTCAGCTGTATAAGATAAAGAATATCTATAACCCGGATAAAATGTAGTAACATTTCCATTACCCACAGTGACAGATACCCTATTTAATTCAGCTGGTTTTACAGAGCCACTTATTGTAAATTCTGAAAAATCACCTACGTTTGGAAGCGTTACGCTTGCAGAACTCGAAAGCTCTGTTGTAGATGGTGTCGCCTCAACATCCTGCGCATCTCCGTCACCAATTTTAGTTTTTAATGAACTAAATAAAGGGGTATCTTCGGAAGTTGTTTTTACTGTTACATTTTTTGTAGTTGATGATGTTATTACAGTGTTATTTGGAATAACATTATTATTAGAATCTAGAACTACAAAACCATCCCCAGCTATCTTCAAAACATAATTGTTTCTAATCAATGCTGATATCGCCGCTTTTGAACCATCAGAATTTGTTACTTTAATCTTATAGTTTTCATTTGCATAACCTGATAAATCACATGTAATTGTTGCCTTACAAGAACTATCAAATTCTATGTTGATAGAACCATTTATAACTGTTTCACTATTATCTTCAGATACCTTTATTATCTTACAAGAATTAAGTGTCCCTTGAATGTCTGAATAAACAGTAATACTATTCCCGCCTACTTCAACAGGTTTTGTGGTATCTATTTCCGGAGTAGGTTCTGGGAATGTAACTCCTGCTGGTGCGGTTGCTGAAACCGATTCATTAGTTCCATCACTTATTACTACATACACCGTATCGTCTACAGATATTGTCGCGTCATTCTTTATCTGAGCAGTAACATTCTCACTGTTAACACTTACGGCCTCCGTTATTGCTGTACCACTTCCAGCTGAGCCTTTATAAAATGTAGCATTATATCCTGCAGTAGATAAATCAATATCACTACCTTCAGCCAATGTAATAGTGGCTGCGGCGTTATAGTTGCCTGTCGAGGTATTCTTTGTAATTGTTCCCATACTAACAGATAGTCCTTCTATTTCAGCGGCTTTTGCAACTATCGAGCTAATACCCTGTGGTAATATCAAGAGCACAACAAGCAGAATTGCTATTATCCTCTTGTATAACCTCCTATCATTACTCTTCATATTCTCTCTCCTTCGTCATTTCGTATGATCCATCACGTTAGGCTCTGGATTACATTTATATAAAACTATTATCAGATGATTTCTTCATCTGTATGTATCAACAGTATCTCTCTTTCCAGTCTGAATCTGAATTCAGATGCTGGTATCTGTGGATACTTACTATCTCCTGATAGGAGCGATGTTTCCGCCTCAGCCACATCATGAGACAGAACCGTAGTTCCTATAGAATCATCAGGGGAGTTGCTAAGAAGTGTGGTTTCACTTCTTGGATCCGCATATGAAGCCGACGGATCTATCTTAGTTACAGGAACACTTCCTGATTGCAAATTTAATTTACCAGATGACGAGTATATTTCTTTTTTTCGTCTTCTCGGCGGAGAACCCTTACCTGTTTCTCCTGTTTTTAGATTTGTGAGCTGACTGGTGTATGCAGCATTATCATCTAATTGTTTTATCTCCTTCTTCCTGGATAGCCCTGTTACTATCATAAATACTTTCGGTATCTTCAGTAAGAAGAACAGAGTAATTGCTACTATCAGAAAACAGATTGCAGCAATTAAACATATCATAAATATATTATGATAAGTATCTATATTTCTCTGGACCTCAGTTGCTGTTATTTCAAATCTCAATCCGAATCACCTCCTGACTCATCATCAGAGGTATCATCAGCTGGTAGGTTCTGTTCTCCACTATTTTTATTGGAAATCGAATCAATCTTTCCTCTTGTAATAGGTATCTCCTCCATTACACTATTGTAAATTGACTCATATGCTTGATCATTCGATGAAAACTTTGAAGGATTTGTAACCTGTTCCTCTATGTTATCAACCAATTGATAGATCTTGTCTACAGCAGTTACTCCATAAAAGCCATTCATATGGTCGTTATCCGCTAAGATACTGAGTATTTTCTTGTAAGCATACAACTGCGTAGCCTTAGTGCTGAATGTTTCCGAGTCAGATGCCTTAGCATATATACTCTCTAAATCATTCCAGAATTGCGCATAATCTATATCACTGTCGAAAGCATTGCCACCCGGTTTAACTAATTCACTGTCACTCAGACTTATAAGTAATTGAGCAGTCTGGTAATCCTTGTTATTGGTCTTCTCTCCGTCGTTATATTCCTTTACTTTCTCTAACCACGTCTTTGCGTTTGAACTGCCATTTTCAACTCCGGTCCAAATCTCAAGACCATATTTATAGCAAAACTGATAATAACCATAAAGATCGGAGTCTTCTAAATCTTGTATTCTTGTATTATCTGTGTTGTTACTTTGTTTGTTGACTATATTATTGATCTTTCCATACTCACTAAATGTTAGTGAACCTGCTGTATCGATACTATCCGCGAAATCATTAGTGTACCTATCTAGAATTAAGTTGTACGCTTCTGCTTCACTTGAATTTAGATCCAATGCATGATTTATGTTTTCTACAAATTCCTCTTCTGTAGCTGCAGATTTAGCCAAATCGTAATATGTACCATAGTTCTGCATGGCATATACGTTTTCTTTATGATGCGTAATTCCTGCTGCTATAAAAAGTACTGCTGATAATCCCAATGCCGCAGCAAATGCCCCAAATTTGAGCTTTTGCGCCTTCTGATATTCATAATCCATCTCGTTGTAGTGTTCTAGCGCATATCTCAGTTCACTACATGACTGATATCTTTCGTCCGGATTTCCTCTGGTGCATTTAAGAATAATCTGCTCCAGTCCTGAAGAAAGATTTGGATTCCACTCTCTGATTGGTCTCATCTCATAAGGTGGTTTAGCTGGATTATGACCTGTAACAAGGTGATAGATGGTCGCCCCCAGATTGTATATATCTGTTCGCGCATCGGTCTGACCATGTCCACCATACTGCTCCGGTGCAGCATAACCTTGAGTTCCAAGTGTTACCGTATCTTCAATTTTTGATGTATACTTATACTCTCTAGCGGTACCGAAATCGAAAAGCACCAGATCCCCATCTGGTTTCAACATTACGTTTGACGGTTTCAAATCTCTATAGATAATAGGAGGTCTACGACTATGCAGATATCCCAGAACATCACAAAGTTGAATAGCCCAGTCTATTACATATTCCTGCGGCTGGGCGCCATTTTCTTTTAAAACATTCTTGAGATCCTTTCCCTCTATGTAGTCCATTACAATAAGGAAAGTATCTTCCCTGTCTATTACATCAACTATGCTTGGAAGCTTAGGGTGATGCAGTCGCATTAACATGTCCGTCTCAACAATAAGCCCCTGTTTTACTACTTCATAGTTTTTAGTTCCGTCCTTACGAACCTCCTTGACTGCCCATGGCTTGTTGGCAGCCTCATTGATGGCAAGGTATACTACACTCATTCCACCCTTACCAATCTGGTTCAATATTTTATATTTACCGTCTATTACTGAGCCTATCTCTAACATAGCGCTCCCTTTCCGTTAACAGGTTTTAATCAAGCCAACCGTTATATTATCTAATTCATTTCTATATTTATTAAGCTCCACCAAATATTTTGAATACTCAGTCATTGCATCTTCATTTACCAAAAGATTAGGATTCAAATACTGCAGGAACTCTTCATCTGTAATAACATGTACGAAACCATCACAGCAAAGAAGGAATATTTCGTTTCCTGTAATAGGACCCGAGAAGAAATCCGGATATATTTCCTCAGAAGCACCTACACATTGAAGTAGTACGCTTCTTTGGTCACTAACCAACGCTTCTTCCTTAGTCATTCTTCCAGCATCAATTTCTCTTTGAATAAATGTATGGTCCTTTGTTATCTGAAGTAACCTATCAGGCATAATCTGATATATTCGGGAATCGCCTACATTAACTATGTAGTATATTCCGTTATATATTAGTATTGCCGCCAGAGTGGTTCCAAGCCTTATTCCGTTTTTCTGACCATAATTTTGGATCAAATCATTCTGTGTTTGAATAATCTGGTTCCAATCACTTCTTAGATTTGCTTCACTGAAACCTTCCTCTATAAGATTTACAAAGCGATTATCAAACCATTCTTTGAACCCTTTTATAAGCGCGGAAGAGGCGAGTTCGCCCTTGGCGAACCCACCCATTCCGTCACAAACTACTCCAAATGCTATTTTTCCGTATGCGGAATCTGCAATCTCTAATAGAAGCGAATCCTGATTTGTTTTTTTTCGGAGCCCCACATCTGTGTAGGACGACACCATAAAATTCATTCAGGCTATTCCTCCTTATGCGAGTTTGAACTGGAATTCCTCATCTGAAAACTTGATTCTGTCGTTGTTATTTAGCTTAACCTTCTGTGAAGCCGCTATAGCTTCACCGTTTACATATGTATAGTTTGTAGAATTATTATCCTTGATATAATAGTCGCCATTTTCAAATGTAATTATTGCATGTATACGACTAACTGAATTATTAGTAATACAATAATCTACCTTACTTCTTTCTTTACCAATCTTGAACTCTCTCTTGCCGATCGTTACTTTCTCACCAGTCTTTGTCTTTACGAGAATTGCCATAACCTGGTTTGTTTCACTCAGAAGAGTTGTTTCGCCGGATCCCTCATTAAGAAGTACTGTTTCGCCTGCACCTTCTGCTACCTGAGGGATAGTAGGTGGAGCCGGGTATACATTCTGCTGCTGAGCACGTCTGCTGGCATCTGCCACTGGTGTTGCTGGTGGTAGTGGTCTAGGCTGCTGCTGGATAGGTGATCCACCTACTCCGCCATATCCGCCACCGAGTGGTTGTACCTTTGGCATTTCTGGCTGTACCTTCTTCTTTGACTTTGATACAAGCACTATTACTATTACGATAATAAGGATAATTACTGCTGCAATTATTCCAATGATCACAAAGAGCATTGTGTTGCTCTTTTTCTCTACAAGACCTTCTCTTGCTGTTTTCAGCTGATCTAATGCACTATCAACCTCTTCCTGAGTAGCGTCTGCTTTATCATTAATTGTTTTTGCAGTATCAAGCGCCATCTGGAAATCTGCGAATGAATCCGGATCATAGTTTTCTTCAAGAAGTGCCTCGCCAGAAGCTATTTCCGAAGCAAGCACTGTCTTATCTACTACTGCAGGAACGAGCCCACTTGTAGCACTACTTAAATCATCAAGGGCAGTCTGTATCTGCTCACTTGTTGCGCTCTCGTCATCCAATATTTCTGTTGCATTGTTTATTGCTGTCTCAAGCGTTGCATATGAGTCTGCAGTATATTCTGCCTTATTAACCTCCTGCGCAGTAGAGAGCGCTTCTCGTAATGGCATCTTGTCTACATCATCACCTGGAGGATTATCTCCTGTGTTATTTTCCGTAGTTGGTTCAATATTACCTCCGCCGGATCCCCCATTCTTAACTGCTCCTGTCTCGTCAGTATATGCAATATTCAGATAATCTAATACTTCTGTAACTTCTGTGATATCAAGTGAATAGAAATATGTACTATTGTCTTCCCATGAGAATCCTGTATTTACACCAACAACCTTTCCGTTTCCATCAAGCAATGGTCCACCCGAGTTTCCGGATGCAAGTGTTGCTGAATGCTGGATATATTTATATCCATTTGACGTTATGTTATTTGAAACAGAACCCTTAGTTACTGTAACGTCCTCTGCGATACTTTTCTCAAAATCCTGGTCGATACTTGTAACAAATGGAAAACCAAGAGCATAAACATCTGTAGTCTGCTCTGCTCCACTATTGTTAAGTGGCAGTGTCTTCTTTTCTGATATAGGCTGATCAAGCTTTAAGATAGCAAAATCCATATCAGAATCACTACTTTCATTAACCACTGTTGCTCCTACTGTAACGGAGCCCTTTACTATTACCTGTATACTAGTATCCAGCTGACTATTAGCATCAACACCAAACGCTTCTTTGTATGTAGCCTGATCAGCTTCCGACAGTCTTACTACATGATCACATGTAATCATGTATTCTCCTACTGTAGACTCGCTTCCAATCAAGAAACCAGAACCACTTTGTAGAACTGTCTCGCTTCCCGTAGCCGGATCCTTATATACCACTTCAATTCTAAGTACTCCATCTTTCGCCTCGTTTGCTTCAGTATTTGCCTCACCTTCCGCAAACACTAATGTTGATAGTGATAATACACAGATGAGAGTAATTACAATTGCTGTAGTAAACTTTTTAATTATCTTTTTCATTCTGCCCCTCCTACATTAAAAATATGTGATTATTATAAAAAATTTAAAATACTATATATAAAAACTTGACAAAAGGGTAAAAATCGCTGACAAAATGCAACAAATCCCGTCATTAATATAACTCATATGAGTATGTTATGTCAATTACGATTCATATTAGTTCTATTTGTGAATTATGTTTTTTGTTATTATTTTTTTAAAAATTCATAAGATTATTGAAAGGTGATTTCTTTGGATATAACAATCGATGATATTATTAATAGAATTAATGAGTTATTAGAGTTTAATGGTTGGTCTGTGTACCGCCTCGCCAAAGAAGCGGACTTACCTCCATCAAGTCTAAATAATATTTTTAATAGAAAGACTTTTCCTTCTATTCCTACACTCCAAAAGATTTGCAATGGATTTGAGATATCCTTATCCGAGTTTTTCAATTTTGAAACGAAACCATTAAGAAACTACGATATCTCGGAAGAGGAGCAACGATTCAATAACTTGTATCGAGGGTTATCAAAGAGAAAAAAAGAGATTTTAATGGCATATGCAAAAGGCTTATCAACCGTCACAAGAAAAGAATAGTAAGAAAAAAGCTACAGTTCATTGTTTGAACTGTAGCTTTTTTCCTATTATATATGTAATTATCTTTACTTACTCTTCACCCAGATTGAACTTCTCATGTATAGCATTGATAGCTCTATCAGTGTTCTTCTCGTTAATAAGAACAGTAACTCTGATCTCTGATGTTGAGATCATTCTGATATTAATATTTGCATCGAAAAGTGCCTCAAACATCTTAGCTGCAACGCCAGGATGGGTCTGCATTCCAGCACCAACGATAGATACCTTTGATACATCCTTATCAACGTCGATTTCTTCAAACTCCATCAGATCATCAATTATCTGCTTAGCAAGATCTGCATCGTCATCTGTACATGTGAAGGAAATATCCTTCTTACCATGACGTCCGATTGACTGAAGAATCATATCTATATTAATTCCCTGCTGAGCAAGTGCATTAAAGAGCTTAAACGCAATACCTGGCTCATCCTTAAGTCCTATTACCGCAACTCTGGCTGCATCTGGATCAGCTGCAACTCCGCTTACTATCATTTTCTCCATTTTACTTCCCTCCCTTACGACGGTTCCTTCATTAGTGTTCAGACTTGAACGAACTACAAGTCTTACTCCATACTTCTTTGCAAGCTCTACTGAACGGTTGTGAAGTACTCCCGCTCCAAGAGTTGCCAGCTCAAGCATCTCATCATAGGTTACATTCTTCAGCTTTCTAGCATCAGGAACCTTTCTAGGATCTGCTGTGTAAACACCGTCTACGTCAGTGTAAATTTCACATTTGTCTGCGTGAAGCGCTGCTGCAAGTGCAACTGCTGTAGTATCAGAACCACCTCTTCCAAGAGTTGTGTAATCATCAAATTTGTTTACACCCTGGAAACCAGTTACGATAACTATCTTGTGCTGCTCCAGCTCTGCTCTAATACGCTCTGTATCAATTCTCTTAACACGCGCATTGCTGTAAGTACTGGTAGTGTGCATTGCAACCTGATAAGCGTTCAGCGAAACAGCTGGAACACCCATGGAAGCCATTGCCATTGCCATAAGGGCAACTGACTGCTGCTCACCGGTAGTAAGAATCATATCCATCTCTCTCTTTGGAGGATTAGGGTTAATCTCCTTTGCCATATCTATCAGCACGTCTGTATATTTACCCATAGCGGACAGAACTACTACCACATCATTTCCATTTTTGTAATCCTCGATACATCGATTAGCAACATTGAAAATACGGTCTCTGTTACCTACCGAAGTACCTCCGAATTTCTTAACTATTAGCATTTTTCATGCCTCCTGAATAATTACTCCCCCAATAAACCCTTTCTTTTTAGGAAAGGTTTATTTACTTACGCGAATACGGCTAACAACATCAAATCCCTCAGCCGCCTTATTAAAGTCTGAACCAGACATTACACCAGTAATAAATGCAATCTCGCCATCCTTACCATCAATATATTCAACAGCACCAAATGCACTCTCCACAGCAGCTTTGTCGCCACCCTTAATTCTTACGAAATATGGGGTTGTGAATGCATCTGCACTTCCAATCTCTCTCTTAGTGCTTTCCCAAAGAATCTCAGCTGTTGCACCTGTTCTCTTTACTGCATCAACTACATCAGAAACAACTGCACTGGCTGTTGGAAGAGAACCAGCTCCCTTTCCATAGAACATTACATCACCAAGCATATCGCCCTTAAGAAGGATGGCATTAAATACATCCTTTACGTTATAAAGAGGATTATCTGCATAGATGACAAAAGGAGCAACCATTGAATAAACTGTACTTCCTTCTTTTCTTGCCATACCAAGAAGCTTAATAGAAGCGCCAATCTTCTTCATATAATCAAAATCATCTGTTGTGATTTTTGTAATTCCTTCTGTATAGATATCTTCGAAATCAACCTGCTTCTCATAAGCGAGGGATGAAAGAATAGCAATCTTACGGCATGCATCATGACCTTCAATATCAGCTTCTGGATTTCTCTCAGCATAACCCTTATCCTGTGCATCCTTAAGTACTGTATCAAAGTCAGCGCCCTCATCCTCCATCTTTGTGAGGATGTAGTTTGTTGTACCATTCATGATACCCTGAATCTCTTCAATATGATCAGCTGTAATGCACTCAATAAGAGGTCTGATGATAGGAATACCGCCACCAACTGATGCCTCAAAGAAGAAATTAACATTCTTCTCCTGTGCAATAGAAATAAGCTCTGCGCCATGCTTTGCTACAAGCTCTTTATTAGATGTGCAAGCACTCTTTCCTGCCAGAAGAGCTCTCTTTACAAAGGTATATGCAGGCTCAACTCCGCCCATAACCTCTACAACAACATCAACGCTCTCATCCTCCATGATGACATCTACATCATGAACAAGCACTTCCTCTACAGGATCTCCAGGGAAATCTCTAAGGTCCAGTACATACTTTACCTTAATCTCCTCACCTGCACGACGGGAAACATGGCTGTTGTTGTCTTTGATTATTTTGTATACTCCAGAACCAACTGTTCCGTATCCAAGAATTGCTATATTTTTCATAACTTTATCCTTTCGCCAAAGCTGTCTTTTGCTTTGATCATTAACTATCTTCACCTGCGGCCATCCATACTAAATATGCATTCATGAATGGGTCCACATCTCCATCTAAAACTCTATATGCATCACCTGTTTCACAGGCTGTACGAGAATCCTTTACCAATGTATATGGCTGTAAGAAATAGGACCTGATGTGACTTCCAAATCCATTCTCAAAAGCCTCGCCCTTAATACCGGACATCTTCTCTGCATTCTCCTGTTCCTTAAGGAGATAGAGCTTGGATTTCAGCATCTTCATAGCCTGATCCTTATTCTGATGCTGACTTCTTTCATTCTGACACTGAACAACTATTCCAGTAGGAATGTGAGTTATTCTTATAGCCGAGGAGGTTTTGTTGATGTGCTGTCCACCCGCTCCACTGGCTCTATATGTATCTATTCGGATGTCATCATCCGCCACTTCTATTTCAATGGCTTCATCTATAACCGGCAGAACCTCCACAGCACAGAAGGATGTCTGCCTCTTTCCATTCGCATTGAATGGAGAAATTCTTACTAAACGATGAACCCCGTGCTCCGACTTAAGATATCCATATGCATGATATCCTGAAACCTGAAATGTAACCGTCTTAATTCCAGCTTCTTCGCCATCTATCAAGTCCAGCAGAGTAAGCTGAAAGCCATGCTTCTCAGCCCATCTGGAATACATTCTATAAACCATGCTTGTCCAGTCACAGGCTTCTGTTCCACCTGTACCGGCATTAATCTTAACTGTAGCATCGTTGGCATCAAACTCACCGGAAAGAAGGGTTTCTATTCTGAAATCCTCAAAGCGCTTGGTGAAGCTCTTCAGAAGTTCGCCTGTCTCAACAACAAGCTCCTCATCTCCGTCCTCTTCCGCCATTTCAATCATGGTTTCCAGGTCTTCGAAGTCCTGACTAATCTCGTTAAAGCTCTCAATAGTATTCTTGAGTCCCTTAATCTCCTTCATGATCTGTCCGGATTTCTGAGCATCATCCCAAAAGCCAGGCTGCTGCATTGCTTCGTCCAGCTCTGCTATTCTTTTTTCCTTGCTTTCTATATCAAGTGAAGCCTTAACCTCTTCAAGAGGCTTTCTGAATTTTTGAAGCTCCAGCTTATACTCATCAAGTTCCAGCACGAAATTATCCTTCCCAGCCACCTAATGGCAGATGACAATTCTTATATTTCTTTCCTGATCCACATGGACACAGGTCATTTCTACCGATCTTCTTAGTCTTATTAACCTTTGGACCCTTCTTAACGCTGTCATCCTTGTTTGTTCCGGTAACCTTAGCTACCTGCTCTCTGACAGCCTCTTCCTTTGGCTTAGGAATGTAATGAGTCATGTTGAAGGCTACTCTCTCTCTGATAGTAGCGATCATCTCATTAAACATATCAAATCCAGCAAGCTTGTACTCAACAACTGGATCCTTACCAGCCATACCCTGAAGGCCAATACCCTGACGGAGCTGCTCCATATCGTCAATCTGCTCCATCCACTTCTCATCAACAGCCTGCATAATCATCTTACGCTCGAACTCCTGCAGCTGCTCATCGCTCTCGTAAACAGCCTTACAGAACTCCTCGAAGGCTTCAAGTGCAGAAGTCTGAATACGTTCTTTATATCCAGCAGCATCTCCACGATTAAGCTCTTCCTCAGTAGGATTAATGTCGATAACCTTGTCAGATCTCTGAGGTGGCATTGTCTGAGCAAGCTCTTCCTTAAGACTTGCAATATCCCACTCTTCTGGCTCAATCTCTGTTGAAATGAATCTATCAATGTACTTTCCGATGGTCTCATTTAACATATCACGAACTGTCTCGTGCATGTTCTCGCCATCAAGAACTCTTCTTCTCTCTTCGTAGATAATCTCACGCTGCTCATTGTTTACCTGGTCGAACTCAAGCAGGTTCTTTCTGATTCCATAGTGGTTAGATTCAATTCTCTTCTGAGCTGTCTCTATAGCCTTAGAAACCATTCTGTTCTCAACGATCTCGCCGCCATCTCCACCACTGAGTCTCTTCAGTGTTTCCATAGTTCTCTCAGCACCAAAGAGTCTGAGAAGATCATCCTCAAGTGAAAGATAGAACTTGGATTCACCTGGGTCTCCCTGACGTCCTGAACGTCCACGGAGCTGATTATCTATACGTCTGGACTCATGTCTCTCACTACCGATAACCTTAAGTCCACCAATTTCTTTAACCTTAACTGCTTCTTCAGCAGATATTTCCTTTGCCTTCTTAAGAGCATTCTTTCTCTCTTCATCAGTAGCATACTCAAATTCAATGCCCTCGTCCTTAAGAATCTTCTCGGCCATCTTCTCTGGGTTACCACCAAGAACAATATCGGTACCACGACCAGCCATGTTAGTAGCGATTGTAACAGCACCAAGACGTCCAGCCTCTGCTACTATCTCTGCTTCCTTGTCATGGAACTTAGCATTCAGTACGTTATGCTTAATACCCTTCTTCTTGAGCATCTTACTAAGTGTCTCAGATACCTCTATGTTCGCTGTACCAACAAGTACTGGTTGCTGCTTTTCATGAGCCTCGATAGTTGCGTTTACGATTGCATTGTACTTATCTTCCTTTGTAGCATAAAGGCTGTCTTCCATGTCAATTCTTGCAACTGGTCTGTTAGGAGGAATAACTACAACGTCCATTCCGTAAATCTCACGGAACTCTGTTTCCTCTGTCTGAGCAGTACCTGTCATACCAGCCTTCTTCTCATACTTGTTGAAGAAGTTCTGGAATGTGATAGTTGCGAGAGTCTTGTTCTCTCTGTTAACCTTAACACCTTCCTTAGCTTCCAGTGCCTGATGCAGACCATCGCTGAAACGACGACCCGGCATAACACGACCGGTAAACTCATCTACGATAAGTACTTCGTTATCTTTGACAATGTAATCTTTATCTCTGTGCATAAGAGCATGTGCTCTTACTGCCTGTAACATACAGTGATATTCATCAATATGCTCCGGCTCTGTAAGGTTTGTAATATCCAGATAGTTCTCTATCTGCTTAACACCCTGCTCTGTGAAGACAATGAAATTGTCCTTCTCATTTACAAGGTAATCTCCATCTTCCTGAACCTGCTCGCCCATGATAGCCTGAGCCTTTGTAATCTCAGTTGAGGCTGTACCTCTCTTCATACGCTTAGCAAGGTTATCACATATCTTGTAAAGCTCTGTTGGCTTTCCACCTCTACCAGAAATGATAAGTGGTGTTCTTGCCTCATCAATAAGAATGGAGTCAATCTCATCGATGATAGCATAGTGGAGACCACGCTGAACCAGCTGCTCCTTGTAAGTAACCATGTTATCTCTCAGATAATCGAAACCAAGCTCATTATTTGTGATATATGTGATGTCTGCTTTATAAGCAGCCTGTCTCTCTTCTTTTGTGTAGCTCTGAAGTACACAGGCAACCTTGAGTCCTAAGAACTCATGTACTCTTCCCATCCACTCAGAGTCACGCTGTGCCAGGTAATCGTTAACTGTAACGATGTGAACGCCTTTTCCTTCCAGTGCATTCAGATATGCCGGCATAGTTGATACCAGTGTTTTACCTTCACCAGTACGCATCTCTGCCAGACGTCCCATGTGAAGAATGATACCACCTATAACCTGTACTCTATAAGGGCGCATGCCAAGTACTCTCCATGCAGCCTCTCTAACTACAGCGAATGCATCTACAAGGATATCATCCAGAGTCTTACCATCAGCAAGAGCAGCCTTGAATTCTTCTGTCTTGGCTCTAAGCTGTTCGTCAGTATAGTTCTCAATACTATACTTCTCCTCCAGATCCATAATCGCATTTACTGTACCATCTATTTTCTTGAGTTCTCGATCACTATATGTGCCAAAGATTTTGTCCGCAAGTGACATTATTTTTCCTCCGTAGTTAAAATACTCGATTAATATCTATATCAGCATAAAAAACCGCTTTTCTACTATACCACCAAACCCTTATTTCATCAAGCATTTTAGCGATTCTTATGCCCCTTTTTAACAAAAGATTCAGCAAAAAAGGACCTGGCAATAATCTGCCAGGCCCCAAATGAATTATTCGTCTATAAATTTTTAGAATTCAGGTTCGATAAGTCCGTATGTATTACCTTTTCTCTTGTAAACTACGTTTACTTCGTTTGTCTCTGCATTACGGAATACGAAGAAGCTATGTCCTAAAAGCTCCATCTGTACGCATGCATCTTCTGGATACATAGGCTTAACAGCGAATCTCTTACTTCTGATGATCTGAATCTCATCATAATCCTCTGTATCTTCTTCCTCAAGGAATCTATCCTGGAAGTAAGCTTTATCCTGATTCTGATCTATAATCTTCTTTTTATATCTGATAACCTGTCTCTCGATTATCTCTGCTACCATATCGATAGAAACATACATGTCATCGCTAACCTGCTCTGCTCTGATGATATGGCCCTTCATTGGTATAGTAACCTCTATCTTCTGTCTCTCCTTTTCTACAGATAGAGTAACCTGTGCATTAGCATCTTCAGCGAAAAACTTCTCAAGTCTTCCAAGCTTATCATAGATTGCCTGCTTTAACCCCTCAGTGACATCGATGTTTTTTCCACTAATCATATAATTCATAGTTTTGTCTCCTTCTCGCTAGAAATACACAAAAATCATAGGATTTCTATGTTTATTAGATTATATCACATCGACTAGTTCCATTCAATTAGTGTTTAAGAACCGACATTTTTTAAAAGTTTGTTAAAAACCACGAAATTTATTTTTTTATTCTGCCCAAAACACGCGTATTATGTTTACCCTTTTAATGTGGATAATGTGGATAACTTTGTTAATAACACCGTTTTAGCGCCTTCCCGAGGGTAGTTATCCACATTGGTTTACGCCGTATTATGTTAATTATTGTCAACCACAAAAGCAATCCTTTGTGCATATTGCACAAAATAGACCGAATTTTCCCCATTTTACGCTTTTGATAAACTAATTAATTATCAAACGTTGTTAATAAAACAAAAACCCCGGAACTTTCGTTCCGGGGCTCATAAGCTTTTCTAATTAGTTATTGATAATTCTAACAGCCTTAACAGGTGTTCTGTAGTTGTAAGATGAAATCTTAATACCATCTCTTGAGTTAGATGCATGTACTACTGAACCACCACCGATGTAGATTGCTACGTGACCAATTCCACCACCATTGCTGTAGAAGAGAAGGTCTCCAGCCTGAAGATCAGATAAGCTAACCTCTGTACCATATCCTGACTGAGCAGCTGCATTATGTGGAAGTGAATATCCATATGCTGCGTAAACGCTCATTGTAAATCCTGAGCAGTCTGTACCACCTGTAAGACTTGATCCACCGTAAACATATGAGTAACCAACGAACTGGCAAGCATAGTTTGCAAGATCAACTCCTGTTGAACCAGCTGGTGCTGCAACTGGTGCAGCTGTTGTAGCCTGTGTTGTTGCCTCTGTAGCAACTTCTGTCTGCTGTGTCTGCTGTGT
>Ga0129306_1000576_pt1 | contig 56273 bp, 47 predicted proteins | sample P827metagenome_FD_94438 | JGI IMG/M metagenome (GOLD analysis project Ga0129306, IMG submission 94438) | Capybara group fecal microbial communities from Wisconsin, USA - P827 metagenome | ecosystem: Host-associated > Mammals > Digestive system > Large intestine > Fecal | place: USA: Wisconsin... | reverse complement strand
GATTCCTTCAATCTTCCCGGCGGCCTCGCGGGCCTCCGCAACCCCCTTTCCGAGGGTGAGGCCAATTATAGAACAATTTTTCGCCCCCGGCAAGGGGTTTTGCGAAAATTTTTTCTGTTTTTTAGCTTTTTTTCGCCAAGCACCCCTGGAAACGGGTCGTGAACCGCCTGGACCCAAGACTGTCAACAGGTTGTCAACAAAAATGTGGGGCGGTTGCATGCGGCCCCGGGACAGGCCCGGGGTGACAGGGGAAAGGGAGAGGAGATCCCCGTGATTCTATCGCCCTATCGCTACGCTCCAGGGTTCCAGAATGACAGCGGGGAGAACTCGCAAGGATTAACGGTCACCAGGGTTTTCGTCAGCAGTAAAAGGTTATCCGCACAATCATCAACATTCTTCTTTTCTAAATTGAATCTATGGCCCATTACGATCCACGATTTTTACCCATCTGCAAAGAAGACCTAGACGAACTGGGTTGGGATTACGTGGACGTAATTATCATCAGCGCCGACGCCTATGTGGATCACCCCTGCTTTGGCCACGCCGTAGTGGCAAGGCTTTTTGAACACGAGGGCCTGCGGGTGGCCATTCTCCCGCAACCCAACTGGCGCGACGACCTGCGGGATTTCAAGAAGCTGGGCCGCCCGCGAATGTTCTTTGCCATTAGTAGCGGCATGGACAGCATGGTGAACCACTACACCGCCGCAAAACGTCTAAGGAGCGACGACGCCTTCACTCCCGGCAACAAGGCGGGATTCCGCCCCGATTACGCGACCTACACCTATGCGAAGATTCTGAAAAAACTCTATCCCGATGTGCCCCTGATGATTGGCGGACTGGAATCGAGCCTGCGTAGGGTGACCCATTACGACTACTGGAGTGACAGGCTCAAGCCCAGCATTTTGTTCGACACCCAGGCTGATCTTCTGGTTTACGGCATGGGTGAAAAGCCCCTGAAAGAAATGGTGCGACTCCTAAAAAAAGGCGTACCCTTCTCCAGCCTGACATCCATTCCCCAAACGGCCTACCTGGCACCCAAAGGGAACGTTCCCAAGAACAAGAACTGGGAAGACTTGCGGCTAGCCAGCTTCGAAGAATGCCTCGCCAGTAAGCGCACACAGATAGAAAACTGCCGCAAGGTGGATATCGAATGCAACAAGTGGTTCCAGCGTCGCATATTGCAAGATGTGGCGGAACAGACCGTGGTGATCAACCCAGCCTATCCACCGCTGGAATATGGCGAACTGGACGAAAGTTTCGAATATCCCTATGCCCGCGAGCCCCACCCCCGCTACAAGAAGCGCGGAAACATACCCGCCTTCGACATGATCAAGTTCAGCATTAACACCCACCGTGGCTGTTTCGGCGGGTGCAGTTTTTGCGCCATCAACGCCCACCAAGGGAAGTTCATTGCCAGCCGTAGCCGCGAAAGCATTTTGCGGGAAGTTGATTTGATTACCAAGATGGATGGCTTTGCCGGCACCATCACCGACTTGGGCGGCCCAAGTGCCAACATGTACAACATGCGGGGCCGCGACCAGAGCCGTTGCCAAAAATGCGCACGGCCCAGTTGCCTCACGCCCAAGATTTGCGACAACATGGACACCCGTCACAAGGAAATTCTGGAGCTCTACCGCGAAGTGCGCAATCACCCGAAGGTAAAGCACCTGTTTATCGGGAGCGGTGTCCGTTACGATATGCTGCTGCAAGAAACCAATGACGCTGAACTGCGCAAGGACCACGAGGAATACGCCCGGGAGCTCATCGACTACCATGTGAGCGGACGCTTGAAGGTGGCGCCGGAACACACCAGCGACGAAGTCCTGAAACTCATGCGCAAGCCCTGCTTTACGCTGTTCCACAAGTTCAAGGAATTCTTCGACGACGAATGCAAGCGCATCGGCAAAAAACAGCAGATTATCCCCTACTTCATCAGTAGCCATCCGGGCTGTACCGAAGCCGACATGGCGGAACTGGCCCTGGAGACAAAACAGCTGGGGTTCCAGCTGGAGCAGGTTCAGGACTTTACGCCTACGCCGATGACGATTGCAACGGAAATGTTCTATTCCGAAATGACTCCCGACGGAAAGCCCCTTTACGTGGCGAAAACTCCGGAGCAGAAGAAAAGCCAGAGGCAATTCTTCTTCTGGTATATTCCGGAGAACCGCCCGCAGATCCGCGCCACCCTGGAGCGGCTCAAGCTGGGCAAAATCGGGCGCCTGCTTTTAAGCCGCAGCGCAAAGGCAGAAGGCAAGGAATTTTACCCCAGCAAGGAGCGGGAAACCAACGCCGAATACCGGGAGCGGGAACAGCAAAAGCGGGAGCAGCGCTCCGGCACCATCGTTCCAAAAAAGGTCGGCGAAAAGGGCCGCTGGGAAAATTCCGCCCGCAAGGAGCGTCGCGCCGCACAGTTCGGGAATAAAAAGAGGCCGCACCACCATTAAGAGTGGGCAAGCACACTCCACCACTCTGTACTAACACGTTCCTGCTTTACTTTGAATCCGGCCTCTTCGAACCACTTGAGGATATAATCCTTTTCTGTCAGAAGCTGGCCGCTGATAATCAGTTCACCACCGGGGGCAAGCAGGTCTTCAATGTCGTCACGGAGCGGCCAGAGTTCACTGCGAATCATGTTGCAGAGGATGACATCGAACTTTGTTCCATCCTTGAAGGCATCCAAAAAGCCGAGCACGCAATCGCTCGTGCCAAAGCCGTTCCGCTCGAAGTTTTCGGCAATACAGGGAATGGTCAGCGGGTCGATTTCGGTACCCACCGCAAGTTTCGCCCCAAGACGCCGGGCAAACATAGCCAAAATTCCCGTACCCGTACCGATATCCAAAACCGTCTTTCCCTTGAAATCCACCGATTCCATGAGGGCTGCACAACTGCTAGTGGTATCGTGTTCCCCTGTACCGAAGGCCGTCTTCGCCTCCAGTTCCAGCACAACGGCTTCAGGGTCTTCAGGCGTAAATTCCACCCAAGGCGGGCGCACCCACAGATGGGGGCTTACTGAAACGGGTTGCGCCCGGTCCCGCCACCACTTGTCCCAATCCTTGGCAGGCTCCTCGCTGAGCGTCCAGTTGTACTGCGGAAACTCCCCTACAATGCGGTCCCGCTCGGCCTTGTCGCCGGTATAGAAACAAAAGTCCGTACGGCCATCGGCCTTCGGGTCCAGCTCTTCGAGGGTCGCCACTCCGGCTTCAAACAGCAGGTAGCTCGCCAGTTCAAAATCTTCTACGGCGCAGTAACCTTCGGCCTTGTACCAAGTATCTACTTTCTGCATAATCTTACCGTATTTGTCTCGTGGTCAACAACATTCCGTTCTGTTCCACCAATATAACAAAGGATTGCTTTCCTAAAGTCGCTGGCAACGCAGCCTTGACAAAATTGCCTTCAAAAAACTTATCATAAACTAGATTTCCATTCAAACTAAACAAGCGCACTCTATTTTTCCCTGCTTTAGGTAACTGTACCAGCACAACATTGTTGCGATGATCTAACGAAACATCGCAAGCCGTATGTCCCCTTCTTGCATATTGCACAAAGCGTTCGCTAGAACTAGACGGAGTCATACTCGAGGAGGACGCTTCTTCACTTGAACTAGACTGCACCATACTTGAGGAAGACGCACTTTCGCTTGAACTGGAAATTTCCATTTCTACATTAAACAAGGCATAGGTTTTATCATCAGATTCAGAAATATCGTAAATATACACTTCGGCCTTAGTCCCAGACCAAAATCTAAAATCGCTAAATTCCGTCACGGCATTTGTCCCGGGGAATACATCATAGGATTTGGCATATTTGTCCGTCTCGGGAACGGCTTCTTCGATATCCACGTGCATGTGGTTACCGTCGTTATTGACCGTTTTTTCTTTCCATACAGATGCCACATAGTCGATATGCCATATCAGCATTCCCGAATTGGGCTGCCCTATGTCCCAATCCTTTTTTGTCCTGTATTCCAGCAGGAACATTTCATCGGGGTTATTCGGGTTAGTAATGCTAAAGGCGTTGTTACCGTCGATTTTGTCAAGCTTTACTTGGCCTACGGCATAGAGTTCCGTAGGGTTCATCCACCCCAGGGACATCCGTTCGAAGGCAGAATAAAAAGGGGGTGCGCAGTTTTGCGTTCCGTATGAATTGTAAGGACAGTTGTAATTGCCGTTGTCCATCACATCCCACTTCTTAGGCGTCTTGCGGGGATTGTTCCCCTTTAAGTCATACATATCAGGTAAACCGAGAACATGGCTGAACTCGTGAACGAAAGTTCCTATCCCGCCCAAGATATCCGTGGAATTGTTCTTTTGGTAGGCGTATCCGTCAATTTCGTTAGAACAGGCATAACGGTTGGCGTAAATGTTGTTCCCCATATTCTTTCCAGATCGTTTGTTCACAGAATTGCCGATGTACCAGGCGTGAGGCCAGATAGCGCCCACTACGCCGGAATTGTTGGCGCCCACTCCTGCATAGAACATATAGGTAAAGTCGATTTCTCCATCGCCATCGTTGTCGTATTTGGAATAGTCGATGCTCTCCTTTTTTATCAAGGAATCTAGGGCTTCCATCAGGGCGGAGCGTGCCCCCTCATAGTTTCTGCCGTCGTTACCGCTGGATGTCGTTCCGTAGTCGTTTCTATTTCGAGAAATGGTCACGGGCCCATAGACGTCGAAAGTGGGGCGGAAAAGGCCCATGGAATTCTTGACGAAATAATCGCGAATACTTCCGAGGTTGTAATATTCGTTGTACCCTTCCTTGTTCATGTAGTCCGTAAATTGGGACTTGGGGTCGGCACTCTTGAACTTGACATCTTGAAATTGTACGAGGATTACTATGCCGCGAACGTCGCCCTGCGTAACTTTTGGATTGTAACTGGGCATGCGCATCACTTCGCGGTAGGCAAAATCCGGCACCCGGTAGTCCATAGTTTCCATAGGGGGATTTTTTTTGAGCAGCAGGCCGTAGATGCGGGATTGGTCGAGACTTGCCAAAAAATCTACATCGGAATCGCTGCGTTCATTCGAGTTGCGGGCATATATTCCAGAAGGTTCGCCTTCGTTGTTGATGTAGGTGTAATACCCGAGAAGGTCTTCTTTCAAAAAGTAACCGTCTTCGGTCTGCAGCATATGGAATTTTTCGTCGCCAACAAACCGGGCTTCCAGCACGCTACCGTCGGGCTGTTGCAGGGGGAATGTTCCCTCGTCTGCCGGGACGGCCAAGCAGTAGCTCGCCATCAGCAGCATAAGCATTGTTGTCGAAAAAATTCTCACAATCACTCCTTAGACTCAAAATAATAAAGTATATTACGGATAGGTATGCTCTATATCCATCAATACCCCGATTGGACGCACTTCCGGTTCGATTCCCGGAAGGTCCTGAACGCTCTTGGCGAAACCCGCTTGCAAGAGGGCAAGCTTATTGGTGCTATGGAGACCTGCGGGTTCCAGGATTTGGAGCAGGAGTTGTTGATTCAGGATATTTGCTCCAACTCCGCCATTGACGGAATTCATCTGGACAAGGCTTTTGTGGAGCAGCAAGTGGCCCTTGTGCAGGAGGGCTCCGCCCAGTCGGCAGACCCTGCGGTACGCATATATCTCGCCGCCATTACCAAGGCGTTTAATCCGTTGACTCAGGAACGCCTGTTTGCATGGCACGCCTCCATGGGACAGAACAAGGTGGCCAGTTTTCGCGCTGCACCCAGTGCGGTCCAATACCGCCAGGGTGAGCTTCAGCTGGATTTCGAAGGGCCGAATCCGGAACGACTGGAGCAAGAGGTGGAGCGCTACATCCAGTGGATGGAAAGTTCCAGCATGGATGGCGTCATCAAGGCGGCGGTGGCCCATTTCTGGTTTGCGACCCTTAGGCCTTTCGCCGATGCCAACGGCCGCCTGGCAAGGCTCCTCACCATCGTGGCCCTTGCCCGCAGCGAACAGACCACCCGTTGCCAGTTCTCCCTGAACCAGGCATTTCTGGAGCGCCGCGAAGAGTATTTCAAGATTCTCAATGCCACCCAGCGCGGGAACGGCGACTTGACGGAATGGATTCTCTGGTTTATCGAAACTTTGCAGCAGGCCATGGCGAGCACCCGTGAGCGCATTCTCAAGGAACAGCGCAAGACGGCCTTTTACAACCGCCATGCCGGCGAGGCTTTTGACGAAAAGGACCAGAAGTTGTTTACCGCCCTGTTTGCTGGAACGCTTCCCGCAAGTTTTACCGCCAAGGAACTGGCGACAATTATCGGCCAGAGTCACGACACGGCCCTCCGCACTATCCAGAAACTCATCGCCAAGGGCATCTTGAAATCCGACGAGAAGGGCGGCCGCAGCCAGCGGTATTCTATTAGGGGATAGGGGCTAGGATCTAGGGGTTAGGGGATAGAACGAAAAAAGACCCGCTTTCGCGGGCCTTGATTTTCCAAAAGAAAAGCTTGATTACCCTTCTTCCAGGGCTTCCTTGAATTCGTCCACCGTGGCAATGTATTCGTCGATCATGTCGGGCTTGGAATCCAGGTGGGCAAGAATCTTTTCCAGGTGTTCCTTGTTGAACACTGCCTTCAGCTGGCGGCTGGCGTGACCCTTGTAGCCCCATTCCTTGAGGATTTCGTCGGTGACCACGAAGGAATCGTCCATAGACACGAAACGCATGGGGCCATAGACTGCCCAGTTGTGTTCCATCTGCATGCATTCCGGTTCCTGCATGTCGGGGTTGGCCATGTAGCGTTGGATATGGCGGGTGCGAACATCCTTGATCTTGTCGATGCGCATATAACCCATGATCAGGTACTTGTTGCGCATTTCGGAATCGCTGAGGCCTTCGTAGCGGGTGCCGAATAGAATGTAGCGGCTCTTGGCACGGACGATGGCGTTGATGTTTTTCACGTTGCAGCAGCTCATGAGACCGTAGGTGCTGGTCTCGTAGTTGGGTTCATAGAAGAAACCCTTGCCGTTTTCGTTCAGCTGGTCGCGGACGGGCATTTCGGACTGGTGACTGGTCTCCACATAGAGCAGGCTGCCGGCGGCGTTGCCACGGTAGTCTTGCCAACCTTCAAGATTGATTTGTGTCTTAGGCATTATTCAACCCCTAAAAAAGTGATACATAATAAAAAAACCAGCGGACCTAAAAAGGTTCGTCATTTACGTTGCCAAAATACAAAAATCAGTGCTAGAGGGTGAGGGCTTCTGCCGAAATATCCGCCATTCCGAACAGATTAGCCCCTTTTTCGAAGAATTTGGCGGTATCCGTGGTCAAAAAGCGGGTCTTGCCGGACCGCGAAAGCCGGGCATTCATCTCGGGGTGGCGGTTCAGGTAGTCGACGGTCTTGTCCGCCACGATCTGGCCCTGGATGACCAGGCGCACTCCTGCGGGGAGCGCCTCCCGGATTTCTTTTTCCAGCAGGGGGTAATGGGTACAGGCCAAAAGGACGGTGTCTATTTCGGGATCTTCTTTCAACAGGGCGTCCACTTCTTTCTTGACGAAAAAGCGGGAGCCTTCCGTATCCATCTCGCCGTTTTCTACCAGGGGAACCCACATGGGGCAGGCGTGCTGAGTGACCTTCAGTTCCGGAAAGAAATGGCTAATTTCTATCTGGTAGCTGTTGGACGAAACCGTACCTGCGGTAGCGAAGATGCCGATGTGTCCTGTGCGGCTGAACTTGCCGATTTCTTCGGTGGTGGGCCTGATGATACCCAGCACCCGCCGGTCCGGGAACTCTACGGGCAACACCTGCTGCTGGATGCTCCGGAGCGCCCGGGCCGATGCCGTATTGCAGGCGAGAATCACCAGGGGGCAGCCCCTGTTGAAAAGCTCCCGCACGCACTGGAGGGTGTAGCGGAAGATGGTCTCGAAACTCCTGCTCCCGTAGGGCGCCCGGGCGTTGTCGCCCAGGTACAAGAAGTCGTATTCGGGCAGGGCCTTGCGCAAGTCCTGCAAGATAGTGAGCCCGCCAAATCCGGAATCGAAGACGCCTATCACAGGGCGGCCTCCATGCGGGAACGGACCAGGGGCATCAGTTCCTTTCTCGGGTCGTTGTCGCCCTGGCGTTTTTCGATTTCGCCTGCGTCGATGGGCTCGAGAATCTGTACGCTCACCTTGCAGCGTCCGGTATTCTTGCGGCGTTCCCACACGGCAGATGTTCCGCGGATAACCACAGGGAGCACGATAGCATGTGCCTCTAGCGCAAGCCTGAAACCGCCGCTCTTAAAGGGAGAGAGGGTTTCGCTTTTTCCGCGAGTACCTTCGGGGAACAGACAGAGCCTTGGTGCTCGACCAGATGCCATGGCTTCGCGAATCAGCGCTCCGCCACCACCCTTTTTACGGTTGATAAAAATGCAGCCGATCTTGTGCATCCAGAAATTGAGGAAGGGGATGAACCGAAGCGATGCCTTGGCGATGAACCCCACAATACGTTCGATGGAAAGAAACATCACGGGAATGTCGGCGTAGGAATTGTGGTTCCCCATGACAAACACGGGGCGGCTCCAGTCCACCTTGGAAAGAATCGCCTGGTCTTTTATTTCCAGGTCAACCCGCAGCACGTTCATGCAGAATCGGGAGAACTTCTGGATTTTTCCCTCAAGCCAGGTGTTGAAATTTTTTCCGTAGGCAACCAAGATAAAGGGCAGCGCGAGAATATGCGCGAGCATATAGCCAAGCACTACAATTACCACGTATATTCTAAACAAGATAACAGGCATAGTCCATCGGGGTTGCTTGGGGTAGCGGGGCAGGAACCTGGATGGTTTCAGTTTCAGCAGTTTCCCTTTCCAATACCTCTGCTTGCAATATAGCAAAACCAGATAAGATTCGGCACGGGTCACCCCGACGTAATACAGCCGCCTTTCTTCGTCCATCTGTGCCTTGCGCTGTTTTCGGTTGCCTTCGCACTTGCCCGGCGTGAATCCTTCGGCAAGTCCCGCGTAAAAGACTACGGCGTACTGGAGGCCCTTGGAGGCGTGCACCGTCTCGATATGGATGCCGTCTTCCAGCACTTCGTCGCCTGCCATGGGGTCGCCTGCGATGGGCAGCTCGCATTCCCGCAGGGCTTCTTCGAAATATTGCCGAAGCCGGTTGTACCGCACCAGAATGGCGAAGTTTTTCCATTGGAGTCCGTAGTTTTCGCGCAGGGAATGAACGGCGGTCTTTATCCTTTCGATTTCTTCGATGGGGTTGTCCGACACCCATACTTCGGGCTTGCGATTTTCGGTGAAAATCCTGTTGCCGCCGGAGCCCTTTGGGTTCCCTGCCCGGAGAACCTTCCGTAACGTTACGGGCTTGTTCACAAAAATGTCGTTGGCCAAATGCAGCACATTTGGTACGGAGCGGTAGTTCCATTCCAGACGGATGAGGGTACTGTCCTTGAAGTCCGCCTGGAAACGCCGGATGTTGCCGATATCCGCTCCGCGGAAGCCGTAGATGGCCTGGTCGTCGTCGCCTACCACGAACAGGTCCTTGCGGTTTCCGAGAATGTTCTTGACCAGCCTGTACTGGGAAGGGTTGATGTCCTGGTATTCATCTACCAGGATTTCGGCCCACAGGGACTGGAAATATTCTCTTGCCTTTTCGCAGGTTTCAAGCAACCTGATGGCAAGGTAAATCAGGTCTTCGAAAACCACGTTTCCAGACAAAATAACGTTTTTCTGCAGGGGTGAAATTTTTTTCTTGATGGCGCCTGGTAAATCATCTGAAAAAAGTTCCTCCCGGTTCAACTTGGCGGCAGGAATCTTCCGCCTTGCCAGTTCCCGCAAGAATTCCCGCTGGTCCGTTTCCTTTGGGGTGGGAATCTTGTTGAACCCGAGAATCTCGTAGGCAAAGCGATCGGCGATTTTCTGCTTGAGCATAAACAGCGCAAGAGAATGGAAGGTGCAGAGCCGTACACCCGCCTTCGGGAACAGGGCTTCTACCCGCTCCCTCATTTCGGCGGCGGCCTTGGCGGTGAAGGTAAGGGCCAGAATCTTTTCGGGCTGTACCCCGCTCATGATGCGGTACTGGATCCGCTTGGTCAGTACAGAAGTTTTGCCCGAGCCCGCCCCTGCAAGAATCAGGAGAGCTCCGTTTTGTTTATGGTCGTGCAAGACGGCCATACGCTGGTCGCCGTTCAGACCTTTCAAGATGCTTTCGGCATCCATAGGTTACCGTTGTGGAATGCGGCGCCCCGAAATTTGCGCCTGCGGGATATGGAAAAGGGACTAGGTGGTTTCCTTGTCCGAAACATTCGAATGGCCGCCCAGTAAAAAGGCGAAGCCTCCGAACAGACTCAACAACAAACTTACAAAATAGGCCAGCAGCTGGATTACCACCGATTCGAGACCGGGCACTCCGGCGCGGGCGAACAGGGACTGGGCGAGCAGTTCCCTAGGGCCGAACCCGCCGATAGAAATAGGCAGGGCACTTACGATAGCTACCAGCGGGATGTAGTAGAAATACCAAGAGATAGACAGCTCCACGCCGACGGCGATACCGCAGAAGAAGTGCACCAGAATGCGGAGGGCCTGTGTTACCGCCGAAAGTCCGGTAATTTGCGCCATCAGTTTTTTGGACTGGAAATTCTGGAAGCGTTCGAACATGCGCTCCATGCGCGAACTGATGCCCTTCGGCAAAATTCTAGAAAAAAACTTGTGACCCAACCGCCCTAGCCGCCGACTGCAAAGCCCGCCCAGCAAGGCGCAGAATCCGATAAATATCCACACCGACGGCCACATGAACGCCCGCTGGGCGTCGTCGTGCATAAAGAACAGGAGTCCCATGCCCAAGGTGAAGAGCGTTACAAAGAAAAGCCCAAAGAGCCTGTCGAAGAATGTGGCAGTAAGCCCGGCGCCGACACTGTCCTGCCCACCCTGCATGCGGATGTCGTAAACCTTCTTGACGTCGCCGCCTACGTTTCCGGGCATAAAGTTGTTGAAGAACAGCCCCACGTAGTAAAGTTTCAGCAGGTGTCCGTACTTTAAGTTCACGCCCTGCCGCTCCAGCAGAAGTTTCCATTGCAGGCAGGCCGTGAAGTTGGAAAGGGCGAGGCAGAGCACGGCAAGCGTGAGCGGCAGCAGGCTCTTTGTAGAGAACAGCCTGTACAAATCCCCGATGTCCCAATCCGGATCGCCCACGATGTTACGGTACACGAAATACGCGGGGACGATGGTCACCGTGAGTTTCAGCAGGAACACCAGCGCGGATTTGAGCTTCGGGGACAGTTTCATGGACTAGGGCTTTTTGCCCAGGACTCCTATGCTCAGCTGGGTGTAATGCATCAGGGGGTTGGATTCCAGGGAATCCAGGATACGGTCTTTTACCTTCTGGTAGGCAGTTCCCTGCAACGGATACTTGGGCAGTTCCACGCCTAGCTTGAAGCAGAATTCCCGTGCCATACGGTAGAACAGGTTGGGGCGCATCCAGTCGCCGTACTGGTAGACATTTTCAAAGCCTGCGTCGGTCATGAGTTTTTTCAGCTGGGGCATGGTGAACTGTTTTTCCCAGCCGGCGAACCACTTGTCCATGGCAATCAGGATATGCTTGATGATGGTGTAGGGGTGCACTGTTTGCGGTACGTCGCAGAGGCAGTGTCCACCGTGCTTCAATATGCGGAAGTTTTCCTTGATGAGCGGGAGAGAATCCTTGAAATGTTCCGCTAGCCCTTGATGGAAAACCAGGTCGAAGGTGTTATCGGGGAAGGGCGCCTTGAAGGCGTCGCCACGGACGAGTTTCAAGTTGTCGTATAGATTGTCTTTTGCCCGCAGACCATCTACAATCTTCAAGCTGTTCTCGGCAAAATCTAATACGTACACGTCGGCGCCCAGGCGGGCAAGCTCGGCGCTGTCACGGCCGGTGCCGGCGCCAACTTCCAGCACCTTGAGTCCTTCGAGCTTAAAATTCTTCTTGATGGTATTCAGCACCGATGGAGACGAAGGATACACCTTGTCCATGTCGTTTTTCTGTTGCCAAAAACGATTCCATACGGACTGGTCTGGTTCTTTTACTGTCATAACCGGCAAAATATACGAATTTGTATCTTACAGAGTATCAACGAATTATGATCTCTTCGTGTATTTTTCTGCTTTTTACCTCTTTTTGTAACAAAAAGATGACAATGTTTGAATTTTGTGACAAAATTTTCTATATTCAACCCATGTTTAAAGACGATATGGGGCGTTTTTTTGCCAAGTTGTAAAATTTTGTTCTTTTGGCATACAACTTGCTCAAAAAAAGCGATATTTAGAGAGACAAGGTTATAAAAATGCATATTGATTCAACAGATACAACCCTAAAAAGATACCTCGAAGACATTAGACGCACAGCCCCCCTTTCCCGCGAAGAAGAACAAATTCTTTTCCAGAAAGCGAAAGAAGGCGACAAGATTGCTAGAAAGAGACTGATTTCTGCCAATATGCGTTTCGTTTTGAAAGTGGCCATCCAGTACCGTGGCTGCCCGATTCCGCTGCCGGACCTGGTGAGCGAGGGTGCAATGGGCCTGGTGCGCGCCATCGAGTCCTTTGAGCATACCCGCGGCCTCAAGTTCATTAGTTATGGCGTGTGGTGGATCAAGGCTTACATTACCCGCGCCATCAACGAACAGGGCAACCTGATCCGCTTGCCGGCGAACCAGCACCTGCGCGTGCGCAAGGCCCTGCACGAACAGAGCCGCGGTAAAGAGATTAACGAAGAGATTCGCGAACTTATCCAGATCGGTCAGCGCGGCGTATCCTTCGATAGCCCCTTGAAGGCGGACTCCAAGGCCACATACGCCGAAGTACTCCCCGACAATGGTGCGTCCAACCCTGAGGCCGATTCCGAAATCCAGAGTGTAGAGAGCCTCGCCCGCGACCTGATGGAACAGCTCCCGGAGCGCGAAGCGAAGGTCATTACCGGCATTTTCGGTATCAACCAGGAAGCTCCCCAGACGTTACGCGAAGTGGGCGAATCCATGAACATTTCCCACGAGCGCGTCCGTCAGCTGCGTGACCAGGCGCTCCGCCGTATCCGCAAGTACAACAGCAAGGAATTCCTGCAAGAAAAGAAAGACGCGTTCCTCGCGGCTATTAACAAATAATAGCCGCTCCATGACGCAGGGGGCTTTGCCCCCTGGACCCCCTTTCCAGAGGCCGGTCACGATTAATAAGTAAATCGCTGCCATGCGACGCAAGGGGCTCCGCCCCCTGGACCCCCTTTCCAGAATCGGGTCCTGAGTCGGGTCACGATTAACGTTTTATACAAAAATGCCGGGCAGACACCCGGCATTTTTCATTTGAAGATTACGCCCTATTTTTTCTTCTTGCGGCGGACGCCCCACTTGTCCTTGATTTCTTCTTCGATCTTCCTCTTGGCATAACGAACTACCATCTTGAACTGCACCGTATAGACACCGGCTCCCACGAAGCGTCCGCTATGGTCCTTGAAGTTCCAGTTCACGAACACCTTCTGGTCGGAATTCAAGCAGTTTCCGCCAAACTTCGGACTGTTACAAGGCACCGTGATGACGGTATCGTTCACATATTGTCCAAGATGGTCAAAGTAATGCACCACGAAGGAGATGAACACCTTTTCCGGGTCCAGGGAATCCAACACTGAAGGATCCACGGAACCGTCGGCGGCAATCTGGGCGCGATCCAGCAACTGCGGCACGAACCGTTCGCCTAGCTGAACCAGGTGGCCCAAGGCCCCTTCCTTTTCCAAGTCTTCCTTGGTGGTGGAGCTAGGCACGTAGCGCAGATTCACGGAACTCATGGTATGCAGGATTTCGTCCTTGTCGTCGAAGGTACCCATCTTGGTAGATTCCACCAAGTGGTTCAAGAGGCCTCCGATAATCACCGGCGACGGGTCATCTCCGGCGATGTTACCGAAGTTGTCCTGAATGGCACCCTTGCTGCCACGAACAACCATCAGAGAATCACCCGGCATCACCGTGACCTGTCCTGCATCCAGAATCAGTGTTGCGATCATTCCATCTTCGGACCAAGAGATAGACGAGGGAATCAGATCCAGAGTATCCTTACCGTGAATGTAACGGAAATAATCCCTGCCATCTACTTTTTTGATGGGCTCCGAGAAGGCCACAGCCAGCGTATCCGCCTTCTTGCCGTAATTGAGGGTGGCGCCCGCAATAACGGGAGACATCTTGTCGGTGACCTTTACAGGGTCCTCGTTCACAAAGATTTCATCAAAGACCGGATAGTAGGTGTAGACCGTCGCTGGAGGCAGCTGATCGCTAATACTGGTCACGCCCTTGGCAAGTGGCGACGGGGAGTATACATCCCAAATCACCTTGGTCGGATCGTTCGGGTCCAGTTTCAGATACGAAGGCTGAGCCTGCAGCTGAACGAGCAATCCACGGTCGCTATACCAGGGGAAGGTCATGTGGAGTTTTTCCAAATCCTCCTGCTTCAGAGGCGCGGAATAGTTGACGACCACCTGGTCCATGACTCCGTCGTAATCCGTATCCCAATATTCCACCGCCTTTACCGCCGGCAGGCGATCCACCACCGTCACGGGGACATGGCGGTCGTATTCGTCGGACGTGATGAAGGGTGCGTTGCTGAAGGTCACATTGGGATACAGGGAAACGCTATCTTTCATGTTCCCTTGGAGTTTCAGGTCTTCGCCCACAAATATGACAATATTTTTCGAAGGCAAGTAGACCTTGGAAACCTGGCCAAGTCCAAAGAACACTTCCTTGCCCTTTTGCTTCATGGCAATCAGCATCTCTGGATAGCTCAAATCAATGGGAATAATATCAACATTGAACTCCACAAACAAAGAGTCCAGGCCACCCTTGGTAGTATCCCTAATGGCGTGTGCCGCCTTGATGATATTGGTTCCCAGTTCCACCAGGGGTACCTGACGCACGTAGGTGGCCCCGTTCTGCTTGTCCTTATAGACAATCTGGGCATAGGAGCTCTGGTCGATTTCATCGGGGAACACCAGGTCGGAAACGTCGTTCAGGATAATCCTGTTCCGTTCTCCGTTGAGGGTCGGTACCGTCGCCGGATTCATGGTCACACCGTTGACCACCAGGGAAACGGACACCACATCTACAAATTTGGACAACGTATCCTGTAACAGGATTTCCACGTAATCCAGCTGGCCGTCTAGCTCGCCGGAGTCCTTGATTAGAGCAATCTTGCCTTCGGGAACCACCGCAAAGAAGTTGATATTGTCTATCACTACAAGCTGACCTACTTCGTTGGTGATGTAGATTTCTCCATTGCGTACGGGGTCATAGGCGGTCACATAAATCGTGACGCTGCCGTCGGCATTGACCTTGATGGAATCGCCCGGAGCCGGGTTGTTGGGGTCTATCAGGATAAGTCCCGACGGAGTGGTGAACGTAAGGGAATCCACATGGTCACCGAAGTATTCCTTCACCTTGTCCGCACTCAGTGTTATAGCCACCACATCTCCGACCTTGGCCGAATCAATATTGGCGTTCTGACGGAAGTCCAAGGAGATATCCGTGGGGTTGTTGTCCACATAGTACACATTCTCACCGATAGTCACCGTACCGGGGTCACCGGGCTTCTTGTCGTCAGCAGGCACCAGAACACCCGCATTCTGAACTACAGAATCGCCCTTGTCATAATCGTCCCAAGACGGGTTGACATATCCACCGCCAGCTGAGCTATACCCGAAATCCTCACCGCCACCATTGGGGCTGTAGTTTCCAGTACTGCTGCTAAACAGAATTCCTCCGCCACTGCCTTCGTCACTGCTGGAAGAACTGCTAAACAATTCTCCACCACCGCCCTGGCTGCTGCTGGAGCCGTTGCTGCCAGAAGAGCCCGTGCTACCGGAGGAGCCGCCGCTGTTGGAAGAAGAACCATTACTATCCGAAGAACCTGTGCTACTAGAAGAGTCCCCACTACCAGAAGATCCTTCGCTGCCGGAAGAAGAATCATTGCTATCCGAAGAACCCGTGCTACTAGAAGAGTCCCCACTACCAGAAGATCCTTCGCTGCCGGAAGAAGAATCGTTGCTATCTGAAGAATCCGTGCTACTAGAAGAATCCTCACTACCGGACGACCCTTCACTGTTAGAAGATGTTCCCTGGCTGCTAGACGACTGTTTACTGCTAGAAGATTCATTCCATTCTTCTTGTGAACTGAGTCTTTCCCAACTACTTGAAGAAACATCGCCAATGGTACTTGCGCTAGAACGGGCGATTTTAATTTTGTCCAAAGGAGCCAAATCGTCTAGGAAGTTATCTATCCACTGCATGTGGGCAAGCACATTGTTATCGATAAGACGTTGCGGATTTGCCGCATAGTCAATAAAGATAACATGCCCCGTATTGCTGGCCACAAACAGGTGGCCATGACCATCGACCGTTCCCTGGTCCAGGCGCCAACCCACCGTGGGAGTGGCCCCATTTCTGTTTGTACCACCATCGCAATAGCCGGATTGACCGGAATTGCCCCATTCACCTGTCGTAGGGTCGGCTTTCTGCCTGCAGGAGGGAGTACGGGGACCGGAAAGGTGAGTCGTGTCTTCCGGGAAAAAGAAGGTGCGCAGGTTAATTTCGGCAAGCACCCTAGCCTTCATCTGGCCTCCTTCCCTGTAGGGTTCAATCTGCACAATTTTAGAACCGCCAAAGATAAAGATGGTGTTTGAATAGGGGTCGTACGTTCCGCCATGGGCTCCTTCCAGAGAATCAATAAGGGTTATTTTCCCAAGGCCAATGACCACGGAATCCCCTACGTGCCCCAAGTATTTCGCCGAATCTGCGGCACTGTTGATTTTTTTCCATGTAGTATCCGTAAAATAACCGAAGTGGGAGCCCGCCCTCCACTGTTTTTTCAGGGATTCGCTACAAGCAACACCATTCAGGTCCGTTTCACATCCGCCGCCTGCATAGTTTGAATAGGTATAAAAGGCATTGCCTTCGCCGTCCCATATCACGGTAGTAACCTGCTTAATATTCTTGTTGCGGTCCGGCAGGCTCTTGTAGGGTTCCTTGGCGGGCGTCCTCAGTTCCACCTGATAACCCACATTGGACAAACCATTGTCATTCTTGTTATCCAAAGCATAGCGAACCAGGGGCCCCGGCATACCGTCGGCCCAAACAAACTTGTGGTTCGGGTCCACCATCACGTGCCAGTAGCCCTGGGTACTTCCCGTTCCCGAATTTTCCGTCTTGTAGTTCGCAGGGGAGGTCTTTGCCACACAGGTGTTGGCATTGGTGCTTCCGCTATTCTTTTTTACCTTATGGAGCCTGGCTCCCTGGCCAGCTACAATCAAATCTCCATCAGGATGATGCATAATGCCATCGGCTCCGTTCGAATGGCATAGATCCTTCTTGTTCAACAGTCTCAGGTATCCCAGTCCATCATAGAAGTAGTCGATACTCTTGACGCGATCATCGCCAATATATTTGGTATAATAAAGAGTAGCGTTCGTGGAAGGCTGTTCCACGATTTCACCAATCTGCTGAATCCAGATGCCTGTCGCCGGGTTTTCCGGAGCTCCCGACGGAGTTGCGACTCCGGCAAGTGCAAGCGTCACTGCCGAAAGAATCGCCGTTATCAAGTTTCTTGCCATCTTTTTCATAGCACTACCCTCTGAAAGGTTTTAGTCCCCAAGGCTCATTCCGCCCTTGCCGGCACGGATGCCCCAGTTGTAAATCCTTTCAACTTTAAAATTGTCCTTTGCGCCGTAGACATTGATCTTGAACTGCGCAACATAAACACCTACACCGACCTTGCGGCCTTCGCTAGAGCGCATGTTCCAGCGCACATACATCTTCTTGGCATGTTCAAAGCAATTGCCTTCAAAAGCCTTGTCACTGCACTTTATCTTGTTCGAAGCGCCACCGACATAGGCACCCAGGTTGGTAAACACCTTCAGTTCCCAAGAGAGGCCCACATCGTCCAAGTTCATCTTGGAAACACCCGTAGAATCCTCTCCCATGACGGTCGCAAAACTAATGTCCATCAGGACTCCGAGAGACTTTTTCATCTCTTCGTCCATAGGTTCGTCGGCATTGACAAAGCGTTCCGTAAAGGCCGCCTTGTCCGCCAACAGAACTGCGCGGTCCAGACTGGCAAGGGAAGTGGATTGCATCAGCACGCGGGGGTCGCCCTTGACCATCGTCGGCTGGGAATTGGAAGACACCCCATTGCCATCCAGGTCGGTAATCTTCGCCTTGTCGAAATCAAACTTTATGGAATCCGCCGGGTTCAGGCGCTCCGCGAGGGGCACGCCGTTTTCCAGGTGGAGCTTTACGGACTTGCCGTCCTTGCTCCATTCCAGAGAACTGAAGGGAATAGACACCCATTCTCCGTCCACCTTGAACTTGAAGCAATCGGACAGGGCCGTCAAGTCCTCCAAAGCCTTCTTGTCCACAGGTTCAGAGAAGGAGATGGTCAGCACGTCGGCTTCCATCTTCTGGAAGGACTCCGGCTCCAGGAAGGTTCCCGAAATCACGGGAGACATACGGTCGTGCATGGTGCAATCGTAGGTTTCCATCTTGGTGGTGCCGTCCGCCTGGACCACGGGCTTTGTGACCTTGGCAAAGCCGTACTTGAGGCTATCCACGTCGATTCCCGCGGTATCCACATAGGTGAGCATCCGCTGCACGTCGAACTTGGTGGTATCCACCGTAATGGAAAGCATCAGGCCGTCCTTGGAAAGCTTCACGAAGTTGGTGTCCGTCAGGTCGGGCTTGATTTCCAGCACGTTGCCCTGATTATCCATCCAGTACAGCACCACTTCCATATCTTCCAGGTCCTTCTTGGAAATGGGTTCCTTGAAGGCCACCGTGGCACTGTCCATACGGCCGTCACCGTTTTTGTCGTAGAAGCCGTTCCGTTCGTCATCCACATAGTTCTTGCCAGAATTGGCAATCTTCACGGGGTTGTTCTTGCCCGTCTTGTTGCCGTCGGCAGCCTTGATAAGCCCGTCGGGGCACTTGTCCTTGGCGCAAGAGGTGGCCAGTTCCAACTCGCCTCCCACCTGGACGGAATTCTTGGGCACCTTGAACTTCCAGATACGGTCGTTTCCATCGACGCCTTTCTCTACCGCCGTCATGGACAGGGGGATCCCATCCAGGAGGAAACCGCTACCCGAGGTCCAAGACGTATCCAGAGGCTTGTTGAAGCTGAGAATCACATAATCATAGTCACCGTCACCCGGTTCAAGGGTTGCCGTCTGGATAACCGGGCCAATGCGGTCCTGAATAGCGGTGGAAAGGTTTCCGCTGGCACCAGACACCGTAGACGAGGCATCTACCTTCAGGTTCCCCTGGCCCTCGCCATCGGGAATCGTAGTCTTTACGCCGGTGAGCTCGGCCAGGTGACCGTCCAGAGTAAAGTCCCCGCTGAAATCCGTGTAGTCACCGCTCATAGGCCAGTTATACTGGAAATTCTCCAGAGAAACCCCGTTCATCTGGCCATTAAAGTAGGCCGCAATGCTATCGCCCACACCGTCGCCGTCGGTATCGTAAATGAAGGCGCTGTCCAGGGAGGGCAGTCCGTAATTCACAAACTGCAGGTTGCCGGGGAACTCTTCCTTGGCGCGGAAAACCGTACTATCTGGCTTCGGGTTGTAGATAGAAGATTCCAGGGTGAAATTCACATCGGAAATAGCCTTGTCCGACGTCACCAGGAAAGACGACCTGGACTCGGAAAGCTGACCTATGTAGTATTTCGTCCCATTGATCGTCCCATGGCCCATAGGCGTTTTTGCCGGCGTCAAGAACTTTAGGTCTTCGTGCTTTGAGGAAAGGAAGTATTGCAAATCCTTGGCAAGGGTGTCCAGCTTGCCTTTCGAGGGGCCAAGGGGTATTACCGACTGAACATAGACCGGCAGCGTATCACCCACGTTCAGCTGGATGTTCGAAATATCGGAGATGACCTCCTTGCAGTCGGCATCTTCGCAGAATTGGAACTCCGGCACGTAGAAGTTGTAGACATAGATGACATTGACATCCTGCATGGAAGAGTTTACGGAAACCCCTAGAGGGGCGTTGGAAACGGTCCAATGCCCCGTTACACCGGTGACCACGTAGCCATTATTGTCAGAAGTGAACATCTGGCCGTTGGCGACGACATCACTTCCCACCGTAAACACAATGGTATCGGATCCCGCATTGGGGGCATAAACGTACAAGGGCGCATTTTTAAGGCGATTCCCGCTTTTTGGAGGATCTTCTACATAGAGCCCTATCATCTGTCCCACATCCAGGGGCAGGTAAACGCAGCGGGAATCCGGCTTAGCATCGTTAATGCAGTCTCCACTATAGTTCACGCCGGCAAAACCCCATGCCGCCATCAGCAGCAGGGTGCTTACAAATAGGAACAACCCATTTTGTCGTTTTGCCAACATACCATCCTCGCTCTTTTTGCGCAACAACAAACACGCCCAATTACAAGCCTGGGCACTTACATCTCTAAAAATATGTTTTTTTATGGGCAAGGGTATTTTTTTCGCCGAGGACACGGCCCGATTTGAGGCCTAAATCACACTTTTCTAGAATCCGAATTCAAGGCGAATTATTCCAAGTTGGAATATAAATCGGCCACTACGGAGTCCATAAAGAGCCAGCCGTCGCCTTCGAGCACAAGGTGCGGCCCCTGCCGTTTCAAGAAGCCCCGTTCCATCCAGCGGGAAACGGATTTTTTCGAAAAGCGCACACCTAGTCGTCGTAAGGAGCCCTCATCTAGACCATACTTTGTTCGTAATGAAAGCTGGATAAGTTCCGCCACCTGCTCGTCGTGGCCGACAGGGTCTTTCGACAGCTGGCTTTCCGGGCAGCCCGCCTGTACATAGCGGCGCCACTCCGGATAACGATCGGGAGCGTGGAACCGGACGCCCTCAAAGAAGGCGTTGGCCGAAGGGCCAAAGGCAAGGTATTCACCCCGGCGCCAGTAATTCAGGTTGTGAAGGCTTTCCTCTCCCTGACGGGCAAAGTTGGATACCTCGTAACGTTCGAAGCCCTTAGATTCGAGTAGCTTGACCCCTTCACGGTACATGTCGCCGTACAGGTCCTCGTCCACCTGTAACTCGCCTTTTTCTAGGCGGTGGCCGAGCCTTGTGCGAGGGTCTACCTTAAGACCGTAAAAACTGATATGGCCCAGCGGGTAGGCCGACAATCTGTCCAGGTCTTCCAAAAATTGCGATACCGTCTGCCCCGGTAGATTGAACATCAAGTCTGCCGTGACCCTCAGCTTTTCTTGGGACAATAGCCGCTCCAGGGCGGCAAGGCCTGCCTCCGGAGTGTGCCTGCGGCCCACCGCCTGCAAAAGTTCCGGCCTAAAGGTTTGTAGTCCGAGGCTTGCCCGGGTAACGCCATTTTCTAGCGCTACGGCTAGTCGCTCCCGGTCGCAGGATTCCGGATTGAACTCCATGGTAGATTCCTTCAACCGCCGAAGAGGCACTCCGGCTTCACCCAATATGGAAAAAAGTCTAAAAAGTGCCTCCGGAGACAGGATGGATGGGGTTCCGCCCCCCAAATAAAGGGTTTCCACCTGTTCTAAGGCTCCTGGATGCCGCTCCGAAAAGGCAGAAATTTCCTGCGAAAGCAGGCCCAGGTACTCCACGTGGAGCCGATCCGGCCCCTGGATAGTGAAAAAATCGCAATAATCGCAGATTTTTTCACAAAAGGGGATATGGATATAGAGACCCAGCATTTCTTAAAAATACATTATAGTTGTTGCCCACAGGGGAAAATAATGTAAATTAGTTGTGAGTTGTGAGTGGTGAGTTGTGAGTGGTGAGGTTCGAGGTGCTTCTTCTATAACTGAAAACTCATAACTGATGACTGATTACTGTTTTCGGGATTTATTCGATGGACAAGAAAACAAAAGACAAAATCAAGAGTTTTTTGAAAAAAAGGGCGCCCCTGTGGGTGTTCCTGACCCTTGCGACCATCATTTTCTTTTTGTCCTCTACCCTCCTGATGGGTGAATCCTACAAAGATATCATCCTCATCGCCATGATCTGGGCGCTTCCCCTCTTTATCCACTAGACCTATGGCTATTACCCGACAGACACAGCGAAAGTTCAGAGCCGTATGTTTTTACGTGCTCTGCTGGATGGGTGTAGCCATCGGTATCTCTATGCTGGAGATGTATCGTGACCAGGGTGACTTGTCCATAGAGCCGCTCCTGCTTATGCTGCAGTTCTCCCTGTTCATGGGACTTTCCCATGGGATATACGATGTTATTATCCTGAAAGACGAGCGAGATTGCAGACCCGTGTGGAAGGCCCTGCTGGTGCGGACCTTCTACTTTATCGCCGCCATACACGCAAGCATTATCTTGTGCATACTGCTGTTCCAGTCCAATGCCGACGAAGGTCTTGTCAACGAGGTCTCGCTAGCCTCCATCAAGGACAACCTAATGTCCCACGAGGTGCGGGTCCAGGTTATTTTGTACTTCTTTGCGGCCTACCTCATTACGGCACTGCGCTCCGTGCACAAAAAATTCGGTCCACGGGTCTTCTGGAATACCTTCCTCGGCAAGTCCCAGGAACCCAAGGAAGAAGAACGGGTCTTCATGTTCATCGACCTGAGGCATTCCACCTCCCTGGCCGAAGAACTGGGCCACGTGAAGTACAGCAGCTTTTTGAAGGACTACTACAGCCTGCTTTCCAACTGTTGTGAAGAAAACAGGGGCGAAATCTACCAGATTGCAGGGGACGGGGCCTTTTTGACCTGGAAAATGTCCGCCTGCCGCAAAAAGGCTCGGCCGGTGGACTGTTTTTACGATTTTTCGGAATGTATCGCCGGGAAAAGCGCCAAATTCATGAAAAAATTCGGGGTAACGCCCCAGTTCAAGGCCGGAATCCACTGCGGGAAGGTCATTTCTACGGAAGTTGGCAACTTCGGGAGCGAAATGGCCTACCACGGGGACGTGCTGAACACTACCGCCAGGATCCAGGGGCTCTGCACCAAACTGGGGCAAGAATTCCTGATTTCAGAGGAATACTTCCAGGAACTGCCCAAGCCTATCCCCCACGGCTATATCGCCAAAAAAGAGGGAATCTTCGAATTGAGGGGAAAAAAGCACGAAATTTTGATTTTTTCCCTGCAAAAACCCTTGACAATCTAAATTCCTTAAGCTATAATTGGTCTCACCCCGCGGGAATAGCTCAGTTGGTAGAGCACGACCTTGCCAAGGTCGGGGTCGAGGGTCCGAGTCCCTTTTCCCGCTCGAAAAAAGAAAAACCACCCATTTGGGTGGTTTTCTTTTTTTTATGCGTCGGGATAAAAAGGGACTCGGAGCCGAGAAGAGGGTGCGACTGAAATTTTTCATATGAGAACGAAGTGAACATAATTGAAAAATTTCAGCACTTGAGGCGCAAGCCTCAAGCCCGCAGGGCGAAGCATCGGCTCGCGCAGCGAGTGACCGATGCTGAGTATTCCCTTTTCCCGCTCGAATACAAAAACGCCCAGCTTTTTGCTGGGCTTTTTTGTATTCGGTTGAGAAGTTGGGTCGGACCCGAGACCCCTTGGGGGAGAGGGTGCGGCAGTAGCGCCCGAGGCGAGCGCATAAAAACAGAATGTTTTTATGCCGAGCCGACCAAGCGGACGTCGAAGACGTCAAAAAGTGCCGTGGGCGAAGCCCATACAATAGGCACTTTTTGAGCTTAATGTGAGTTCACGAACATTAAGCCCGTAGGGTTAGACCGCAACCTTGCGCAAGCAAGGCGTTTTGCGGGCTAACATTCCCTTTTCCTGCTCAAAAGGTTTAAATTTATTTCACTAAATTTTAAGAAATAATACTAGTTTTCGCCAATTTTTCATTATATTTAATGAAAAATATTTACACATTTTTAAGAATTTTATTATATTTAAGACAAGATAATAGGAGGAGCTATGGCCATGTACTCTGCACAGACCGACGAATCCGCACTTGCCCTGCTCGGCAAGCGCATGGCGGCATTCCGTGTCAGGAACAATTGGACTCAAGCAAAGCTTGCCCAAATGGCCGGAGTCAGCAAGGGAACGGTAGAGCGAATCGAACGTGGCGATTCCGTACAGATCCTGAACCTGGTCAAGGTGCTGCGGGCTTGCGGCATGCTGGAAACCTTCCTGGCCATTTTCCCCGACGATTCCCCATCGCCCATGCAAATCCTGCAAATGGGAAAATTAAAGCCCCGGCAGCGGGCGGGCTCCCCCCACAAGAAAAATTCTGGAGCCGACGTCATCTTCGATACCGGCGCCAATTATTCCGCAACACCAAATTCCGGTAAAAAGAAGCCCTGGGTCTGGGAAGAAGACAAGTAACGGTACAAGATGATTGCAGTACAGGTCAAACTCTGGGGAACGACCATCGGAGCGATTTCCATGCTGGAAAGCGATTCCGTCGCCCGTTTCGAATACGCCGAGCCCTTTATCGGAGCGGGAATCGAACCCTCGCCCCTCGTGATGCCCGTATCCAGGCGGATCTACAGTTTCCCGCAACTGTCAAGGACATTCCACGGACTGCCCGGACTTTTTGCCGACAGCCTCCCCGACAAATTCGGCAACAAGGTCATAGACTCCTGGCTGCTGCGGCAGGGGCGCACTCCCGAAAGTTTTACCGCCCTTGAACGCCTGTGCTATACAGGGAATCGTGGCATGGGAGCGCTGGAATTTTCGCCCCTGCAGGGTCCCGATTCCCGCACAGACGATTCCATTGACGTGGAAAGCCTGCGTGCTTTCGCCGCCGAAATTCTGAACCGGCGCAAGCACTTTTCCACAAAAAGGCTCAGCAAAAAGAACAACCGGTCTTTCGAGGAAATTCTCAAGGTCGGAACTTCTGCGGGGGGCGCCCGTGCAAAAATCCTGGTGGCCTACAACGAAACCACCGGCGAAATGCGCTCCGGGCAGGTGGAGGCCGAACCGGATTTTGGATACTGGCTGTTGAAACTCGATGACGTGGAGCATAACGGCGACAAGGAAAACGCAGACCTGTTCGGTTACGGCGCCATAGAATACACCTACTCGCAAATGGTGAAACTTGCAGGCATCCACATGACAGAATGCAGGCTCTACGAAAGTGCCGGACACAGGCACTTTATGACACGTCGGTTCGACAGGCTGGCAGGCGGCAAAAAACTGCATTACCAGTCCCTTTGCGGCCTCGCCCACTACGACTTCAACATGCCTGGGGCCTACAGCTACGAGCAGGCACTAGACGTTATCAAGCGGCTAGGCCTGGGCTACGACGCCCTAGAAGAAATGTACCGCCGGGCGGTTTTCAACATTTGCGCCCGCAACCAGGACGATCACGCCAAGAACATCGGGTTCCTGATGGACAAGCAGGGAACATGGGCCCTTGCACCCGCATTCGACATGACCTATGCCTACAACCCGCAAGGGGCATGGACCGGGTCACACCAGATGACCTTCAACGGCAAGCGTGACGGATTTACACTGGACGATTTCAAGGCCGTGGCAAAATTCGCAGGGCTCAGGCAGGGCCGCTACAAAAAAATTCTACACGAAGTCGAAGATGCCGTTCGCCAGTGGCCAAGACTTGCCCGCCAAAACGGTGTTCCTGCAAGAATCATCAGGGCAATCGCCAGCGTACATGAAATGCCGTAACACACATATAAACATTACAACATCATAATGCAAACAATGATAAAAAAGATAAGTCCGATGCACCTACTACGCATTTTTTAGAAAGTTCCTTCACCTCACTTTATAAAATATTCAACATTTATCATACCACCGTTTTCTTGCATTTTGTAAACGCAATATTCATCTTCTTTTATATAGCGAATTTGCAAGGTGGAATCATTCTCCCAATTCACATCAACACTATCGCAGCAACGTTTTGAGAATACCGTTCTCTCGCTTATAAAAACAGATTCGTCTAAAGAGTCATTAATATTTAATATTGCAACGGAGTGGTGGATCCAACCTGCCGCACCACCACCAGAAGCTTGATATAGGACGGCTTTTTTGTTACCATCTGGAGAAAGGAAGCTTCTTTCCACCACAAGTGTCATTGAATCGTCAAACACCGCAATTGCGTACACGATTGCAAATACACCGTACACCCCCAACAGTGCAAATGGAACCGTAAACACAAGGAGGAGAATTTTCAAGTCCTTTTTACTCATAACAATTTCATTGCCGCAAAAAAAATTCCAGCGACCACTAAAAAGATGTACACGAAAAGTGCACACCATTTTAATAATTTTCTGAAAAAGTTATTTTTCAAAGCAAGCATCAAAATAGTCCATACCTAATTTTATTTGTTCTTGATCTTTTGGATCATCTCCAAAAGTTGATGAAAAGAAAGAACCATATTCTGGTTTATGAGTCCCATCTTTGTATTGCGCAAGCCCAGCCCCAGCTTGGAGGATTGCCCTTGGGATTCCTGCGGCTCGCCCAGTAGCACCATAATTCACATTTCCAAAATCTTCGTAAGGGCCTTGATCCTTGTAATCCCATCGCTGATGAGTATTAACAGCCTTCACGAACGGAATTATTGAAAAAATATTCCAACCTAAAATCTCAGAAATATTTTCATCTATACTTGCTCCGGTGGGGCCCTTCGGCAAATGATTTCTATAATAATCACAAGCATTTGAATATGGAATGACTACATTAGTTTTATCCCGTAACGCCAATTTATTTCGTTTTGCTACAACTATTTTAGTATATTCATTAAGTGTCATAATGACCTTTTTTCCCTTCCAGACTCAGTCTAGGATTAAATTATTTTTTGATTTTGTCCGCCCGTCCGGACCATTCTGGGAATCGGAATAACCAATGTACACGATTATTCCGCTCTTGCTGCTCGTCATAAACAAATCTAACTTACGACAGAGCTTTATCAATGGCAAGGTCATTTACTATTACGAAATATATATTTTTCTTTCACCCAAAGCAAGAATTTCTGCAAAAAAATTTTACTTTCCGTAAATCGGGCTGTTGCCCTTTCCCTATTCTCTAATCATGTCCCAAGTTCCCGTCGAATTGCAAGAATACGGGCGTCTTGACAAAAAGCCACGAGTTCTGTTTACCGTTATTTTTGCGGTACCACAAGGACGTTTCTCTTGTTTGTAGGTGCGATAAACTTCAATAGTCGACAAACACGCTTTATATTCTGCAAAGTTAAAACCAGACAATAATTTATCAGCCGACTTTTTACATATTGCGTCACAAAAAATATATGCTTCTTCTTGCGTAGAATAGTCGTTAGATCGAGTTTCGTCTCCACTTATGTAGCGACCATCACCTCCAATGAAACCTGCATCACCGCTTACACTTTTAAAAATTTTCTGAATTGTGGGTGCTGCGGGCAAAGAGCAATAAAACTGAGGAACATTTATGGTATCATGCCATTGAGCCAAAGCGCCATCAAAGAATAGATCATACAGATTTGATTCATTATTTTCTGATTGAGGTTCGTTTTCAAATTTAGAATATCTCCTGATTCCATTTTCGTTATACTCCATTACAATGAATCGTGTAAAAGGTTTGTACTTGCTTCCTTCGAAATATTTTTTTTGCACATCAACAACAACTCCTTCTCCGCACTTGAGTTTATATCCATCAACATATGTTTCAGGCATCATACTATATTGTCTATTCAGTTGTGTATATGAAAAAACGGGATTTTTGTGTTTTATCGTATCATCATGATTTCTCATAATTCCCCAACTATATCGATAATGCTTGATCGTGTCAAGAGATACATCGTGTTCAACAAAACGTTGAATTGAATCACATGACATTCGTTTTGAAATTTCCCTGTCAGGAAGTCTTTGCGCTTGAATTGTTTCAACGGTTTTTTCGGGTGATATTTTTTCAACTGAAAGGAACAAAGCAATTATTATTCCCCAACAAAAAAACATTCCGAACAACACAATTATCCAACTATCTTTCAGAAATTCAGTAATATCTTCCTCAATAACATCCTTTTTTTTCAAAAAATAGAGTATCCAAACAGCTAACGCAATCACCACCACAATTGACATAACAATTGCAGATGATTCATTCAAGAAAAACTTAAAAAAAGCAAAAAAAAGAACAGCAATGAATAAGATTAATGCTAGTATGCGAGTCGCTTTCTTTGAAAGTATTTTTTTCATTTTTACTTACCCCATTGAACGAAAAAAAAATTTAGAGTGCACAATATAAGCCAAAAAACGGCACCTGCAATCACACCATTTCTTTCCATTTTATTGTACTTATCAGCATCATAATAAGGGCATATTTTTCCAAAACGTTGTGCAGCAACGAAAGCCATAAAAAGATTAAACGCAACAATCAATAATGTTTCTAAAGCGCAACAAGCATAATAGGCAATGTCAACGTTATTCATATTGATTATGAATTTGTCAGCCGCATGCTCAATAGCTTGATTAATCCCTTTAACAACAATTCGAGGAACAATACAAATGCCGAAGACCACCCAGAAATAAGACTTTCCCGAACGCCTTATTTCTGAAAGATGTGTCAAATAACTGATAATTGGGCCGCCAAAAAACGCAGACCACATAAAGGTTTCCCTAAATGGGGTCCCTTCAGGCTCATCTATGATTTGCATGGTTTTGTCGTCATTTTCTCCCACAACTGATTCTTGATTTACGGCATTATTCGTAAAACGACGTGCTCTTTCCTCGCGATATTTCGCTTCTTCTTTTTCCAAATCAAAAGCCATTTTTAAGCCTCCTTCTCTTCATTTCTAGATGCAGAATAAACAGGGATTTCCTTTTCTAATTTATTAGATCGTTTCTTACGACTCCAAAGAAAGCCGATAATGCCAACAAGAAGAACTCCCCAAATAGAGGAGGTTGACATAATCCATACAAAAATGTAGGTTGGAGTCGTTGCCGGATAATAAGCAATCAAATCAAACATTTCTCCATTTATGTACACATTCACCAAAAGGGAATCTCCTTCTCTTAGATTAAGATTCAAAGTGTCTCCGCAAGTTACTCCGTTACATAGCGCTATTTTTCGTTGAATTGAAGGCCACTCTGCCTGTTGAGTCTTTTCCACATAATTCAAAATACGAATCACATGCCTTAACGCTTCTTTATCTTCATTCAAAAGTACACTATAAGAAAAATCTCCCTTATCTGAATGAATCACAAATTGGGATGGATACAAAGAAAATTCCTCGCTATCATATTTCTGTTCCGCGAAATATTCCGGGAACATAGGGGGATTGTTTATATTACCAAAACCATATGCGGCGGCCCAAAAAACGATAATCAGCGCATAGGGCAATAACTTTATCGCTCTCTTCATGGAATCCACACCTTTTAGGCATCTCTTCATATCATCATCCCTTTCCGCCAAAGGCGGCTTGCGAGAAGAACTCTCGTTCGGTAGCCCACAACTATAGATTGCTTCGTCACTTGCTTTTCTCGCAATGACGCTACAACCTCTCCGCACGATTTTCAGGAAACAAAAAAGGTGCGAAGTCGCAGGCTTACGTATTGAAGGCTCTGGTAACCCGTTAGCGATAAGCAACAGACGACCCGCACCATAGGGTGCGAGTATCGACCTGTTCCCTGCTAACTTCAAGTTTACCAGACTTTTCAATACAGGAACAAGATTCTACTCTAATTCATTATGTCTCCATAAATATAGCACTGATTTTTCGCGCCATTCTGGATTCATTCATGAATTCGGGCCGCCTGCTGCCATTTTTAACCGCCTTTGGGGCGATTTCTATTTATCAGTAAATCTTGGAATACCTTAAAAACCGCACAAATGCGTAAAAATAGGTTTACGCTCCCCAAATGCCTTTGCGTTAGGGATCGTCGCACCGTGAGCCACGGTGGCAAGACGCGTAGCGGCTTGACGAGCCGAAGGCGAGCAGAGCCCGACCCCGGCCCTTCATCGCCAGCAAAGGGGCCGGGGGAACGCCCAATAAAATTTTTGTATATTCCCGATGTTCACCCGAGGAGGATTGCATGCCACGCCTGATGTCGCCGCTTAGGCCCCGCTATATGCGCAAGCCTCCCGAAGGTTCTACGGAAGCGTTTACGGCGGCATCTGCACAGCCTGCGCAGGCCGCGGAACAGCCCGCCGAACCCGAATACCCCGAGACGGTGCAGGTGTCCGAAGGGACTTTCCGGCAGGTGCGGGACGACAGTCTGGTGCTACTTTCCCAGGGAATCGAGCACAGGCTTGTGCGTTCTGAAGAAGGGCCGTTCCAAATTTTCATTGTGCCGGAGATGGAGTCCGCCGCCAAGACCCAGCTAGAACTGTACCACAAGGAGAATCCCCCGAAGGAGGAGAACCCGCCCATACCGCTGAGTTTCAGCCTGCAGCCCCTGTGGGTGCTGCTTGCGCCCATTCTCGTAACACTGCTGCAATTCACGGACAAAATAAACCTCCACAGCGAAGGGGTCTCCGACGCGGCCAAGGTCCTGAAGGGGGAATGGTGGCGGAGCCTTACCGCTCAGACCTTGCACGGCGACGCCAGGCATTTGGCGTCGAACCTGCTTTGCGGATACATCGTGATGAACATGATTACCTTCCGTATCCCGCTCCTTAGGCTTGCGCCCTTCATCGCCGTGGCCGCCGCCGTGGCAAACCTCTGTGTGTCGGCCACGGTGCAGACGGACTTTCGCTCCCTGGGGTTTTCCACCTTCGTGTTCGCCGCCATCGGATGCCTTTCGGTCATCGAGTTCCGGCTGATGCCCAAGGAAAGCCACGGGATGCTCCGCAGGTTCGCGCCCCTGTGCGGGGCGGCATCGCTAGCGGTGTTCCTCGGGCTTGGCGAAAACGCCGACATCCTGGGACACGCCTACGGGTTCGTGGCGGGGCTGTTCTGCGGGTTCATACCGAAAAAAAAGAGCCTGCGCTGGGGGACTCCCCTTTCGAGCGCAGACGGTATTGGTTTGTTGTTCTATTACGGGCTTTACCTGCTGGCCTGGAAGCTGGCGCTGGGCTAACTGACAGCAGATCCCCACCTGCGCGGGGATGACAAGTTGAGCGGCCGGGGTGACAGCTGCACTGGGCTAAACGGCGCACTTGACGGCTAGCGGTTCCCGCTCCGCCATTTCGTCCAGCTGGATCTGGTGCAGCACCACACGGCCCTGGGCAAGGCTTTCGGGCACGTCGATGATACGCTGGTTGCTGGAGCCGCGGAACTTGAGTTCCAGGGAACGTTTCGCCATCACGAAGGGGCCGTCAATCAGGATGTCGGCAAAGGTGAGCAGTTCGAAAAAGTCCGGACGCTCGTCCTTCAGTTCCATGAGACGCTCATAGGTATAACCCGTATAGATAATCAGGTTCATACCCCGTTCCTTGATTTCGCGGGCCAGCGGGATCAGGGCCGCCGATTGCTCCATAGGGTCGCCACCGCTGAAAGTGACACCGTCCAGCAGGGGGTTCTCATCGATCATCGCAAGAATCTCTTCGATATCGATAAAGTGCCCGCCTGCAAAGTCGTGGGTCTGCGGGTTCTGGCAACCGGGGCAATGGTGATGGCAGCCCTGGGTGAAAACCGTCATGCGGATACCGGGCCCGTCCACAAAGGATTCCGGCTCGATTCCCGCAATGCGGAGTCTCGGAGTTTCCTGTTCCGTATTACACCCCGTGCTTTACGCGGTCGTTCACTTCGGCGCGCTTCGCGTTGTTGAAACGGTCGATGGTACCTACTAGGTAACCGGTGATGCGGCGGATGCGTTCGAAACCCACACCCTCGCCATACTTGCTCAGTTCTTTTTCAGACATGTTGTCCTCCTTATGTTTAATTATGATTTCGGATTTCAGATTTCAGAATTATTTTCATTCATCAAATTCCGAACTCCGAAATCTTAAATCTGAATTTATCTTATTCCCTTGAACGCAGGCATACCCGGGTAAAGCTTGCGCAGTTCCTCGATCTTGGCCTCGGAAATGGCGTGACCTTCGCTACGGCCGCAGCGGGGGCAGCAGTCTCCGATAACACCCACGAATCCGCAAACCGGGTCGCGGTCCACCGGGTGGTTGATGGAGCCATAGCCGATGCCGGATTTTGCCATGTGGTGCACGATCTTCTCGAAGGCATCCAGGTTCTGGCTCGGGTCGCCGTCCAGTTCCACGTAGCTGATGTGGCCAGCGTTGGTGAGAGCGTGGTACGGGGCTTCGAGAGAAATCTTCTTGAAGGCCGAAATCTTGTAGTACACCGGCACGTGGAAAGAGTTGGTGTAGTAATCGCGGTCGGTAACGCCCGGGATAATGCCGAACTTCTTCTTGTCCATGCGCACGAAACGGCCGGAAAGGCCTTCGGCGGGAGTAGCCAGCAAACTGAAGTTCAGGCCAAGGCGCTTGGATTCCTTGTCGCAGAATTCACGCATGTGGCCGATAATCTTGAGACCCAGTTCCTGGGAGGCTTCGGATTCGCCGTGATGCTTGCCGGTAAGGGCCACCAGGGTTTCGGCAAGGCCGATGAAACCGATGGAAAGGGTGCCGTGCTTGATGACCTCGCCCACGGTATCTTCCCAGCCCAACTTTTCGGAATCGATCCACACGCCCTGTCCCATGAGGAAGGGGAAGTTCTTGACCTTGCGGCGGCTCTGGACGGCAAAGCGTTCCATAAGCTGGTCGCTCACCAGTTGCAACATGCGGTCCAGTTCCTTGAAGAACAGGTCCACGGACTTCATCTTGATGGCGATGCGGGGCAGGTTGATAGAAGTGAAGCTCAGGTTGCCACGGCCGAAGCTGATTTCGCGGGTCGGGTCGTAGTTGTTGCCGATCACGCGGGTACGGCAACCCATGTAAGAGATTTCCGTTTCAGGGTGGCCCGGCTTGTAGTACTGCAGGTTGTACGGGGCATCCTGGAAGCTGAAGTTGGGGAACAGGCGCTTCGCGCTCACCTTGCAGGCCAGCTTGAACAGGTCGTAGTTGGGGTCGCCAGGATTCAGGCTGATGCCTTCCTTGACGCGGAAAATCTGGATGGGGAAAATGGCCGTCTCGCCACCGCCCAGGCCCTCGTCGGTGGTGAGCAGCAGGTTACGCATGACCATGCGGGCTTCGGGTTCGGTGCACATGCCGTAGTTGATGCTGGAGAACGGCGTCTGGGCGCCGGCGCGGCTGTGCATGGAGTTCAGGTTGTGCACGAAAGCTTCCATGGCCTGGAAGGTGGTCTTGTCCGTCTCTTCGTAGGCCTGCTTCTCGGCGAACTTCTGGGCCTTCATCACGATTTCGGTGTCATAGACCTTGGAAAGTTCGCGGGCTTCGGCTTCCACGAATTTTTCGTTGGGCACGAGGGTCGCCACCATGCCCATCTCGGCCATTTCGGAGTGGAGCTTCTTGACCACCGGAAGGATTTCCTCTTCTTCCTTGCCGGTAAAGAGAATCAGGGCCTTCACCAGGTTGGAGAGGTAGGCCTTGCGGTAGGTGATGCGCACGCCGTCGGCCATGGCGTAGTCGAAGTTGGGAATGGACTGGCCGCCGTGCTGGTCATTCTGGTTACTTTGTATGGCAATGGCGGCGAGAGCCGCGTAGCTGCGGATATCCTTGGGTTCGCGCAGATGGCCGTGACCGGTGTTGAAACCGCCCTTGAACAGTTTCTTCAGGTCGATCTGGCAGCAGGTCATGGTGAGGGAGTAGAAGTCCAAATCGTGGATGTGGATATCGCCCTCGGAGTGTGCGCGGCTGTGCTCGGGCTTGAGCATCATCATAGTGTAGAAATGCTTGGCCGATTCAGAGCCGTACTTGAGCATGGTGCCCATGGCGGTGTCGCCGTCGATGTTGGCGTTTTCGCGCTTGAGGTCGGATTCCTTGGCGGAACTGAAAGTAATGTCGCGGAGCGTGTGCATGAGGCGGGTGTTCACTTCGCGGATGCGGGTACGCTCGGCACGGTACAGGATGTAGCTCTTGGCGGTATCGGCATAACCGCCCTCGGTCAGGGCCTTTTCAACGGCGTCCTGGATTTCCTCGATTTCGGGCTTTACCTTGCCCTCGGCTTCCAAAAGGCCAACGGCGCTTGCCGCCACCTGGAGGGCCGTGCTAGAAAGCACGTCGTCGTTTCCCAACAAATTCAACTGGTCCTGGGAGGCCTTGATCTGTTCATCCAATTCACCAGAGGCGCGGAAGGCCTTCTCGATAGCGGCAGAAATCTTCTCGATGTTAAACGGCATCTCGCGGCCGTCGCGCTTTTTCACTGTAACAATCATTACTTTTACCTTTTTTTCATCAAAATGGGTCAGCGGTCAAATAATAACAAAAAACACCATATCTTGTGCTTTTCAATTCAAGACCACCACAACATGTGGTGATTTTGAGGTCGGACCACCACCAGAGGTCGGGGGAAATTTCGCCCAACTCCTTAATACACAAATATTTAAGGAAAACAGAAAAAAGTAAGATTGCGGGAAGGTGCCGGGAAGATTATCCTCCTTTGTGGCCATACATAACAGAAAAAAGGAGGAAACGGCGAATGTCCGGGGAAAAAAGCAGATTTAATCAAAAATATATATCGTTTCAATCAAAATTATTCATTTGACAATATGGATTAACGGACTTAAATTATAGATGTAACAAACAAGCATTCCGGAAAGCGGCACCGCCCGCTCCGAGGAGGAATTATGAAAAAGGCCATCGCACTCTGCTCTCTCGCATTTCTGCTCTGCTCCTGCGCAGGGGTACATGTCCAAAAACCCGAAGTCAACGACGTAAAGAAAGTCGCCATCTTGAGCGTATCGGCCAGCGAGGACATCAAGAAGCTGGAAGACGAAGAAGAAAGCGGCAGCCTGAAGGACGCCCTAGTCGGGGTCGCCACCAGTGCCGCCGAAGACAACGTGAAGCAGCTCTCCAAGGGCCGGGAGAAAATCATCACCCACGGCGCCGACGCCCTGGCAGAAACCCTCGCCGGTCTCGACGGCTGGACGGTCGTGCCCGCCGAAGAGGTGACAGGCAACGCCGATGTCCAAAAATTCTTCGATCCCACGGGAGCAGAAGGCGTCATGAGCAAGATTGCAAGGCTCGTGCCGGTAAACGGCTGGCGCTACATGACACCCCAGGGAATGCACGAACTGCCCTACGAAACGGTAGTCTCCGGAGAAACGGCACTCTTTGGCGCCAAAACCGACGACCAGGAAGTCCGGGAAAAAGCGGGCAAGCTCTGCGAATCCCTGAACGTAGATGCCGTGGCCGTGGCCGAATACTACTTCTTTTACGAAGACGGCCTACTGACCCTGGCCAATACGGCAAAGCCCGTGGTGATGGTGGACGTGGTGCTTATCGACAAGAAGGGGAACAAGCTCCTCTTTACGGACCACGGCTGGACCCAGGTCAAGGGCAACGGCAGCGTAATGCTGGTGGACAAGTACGTGGACCTGCAATCCGACACCAGCGTGGACGCCTACGTGAACACCATCGACAAGGCCATGTCTGAATTCAAGAAGGCCGCGAAGAAAAAACTCTAAGCACTACCCATCTTCTTCGATGTTCATTAGCCTCATGGCCGCTTTCCAGGTCTCCCGGTTTTCATAATCGGCCCGAGCACCTCCACCATAGCGGGCATGGGCGAATTCTTCTACTAGAGTTTCCCAGCCTTCCAACCGGCCCTCTTTTACCAAGGTGTCAAGGCTCACTGGCGCAGCCTTCCCTTCGGCAAGCTCAGGGAACTTAGCTACCACATACCCCTTGCAAACACTTTCCAACTCCAAAAGCCATTCGCGACTGTCTGCCGTATTCACCCGCTGCTTTAAAACAATCATCCGTTCACGCAAAGCGTCAGCAGCAGCGTTCCTTGTGGCAACAGCCGCCCGTACAGACGCCCTGCGCCTTGCACGCCAAACTCCCGCACACAAAACACACATAGCCACCACGATTCCTACCACAACTGGCAACGGATTGAACGGTTCGTTCACCCGCACAGGCACACTTTCACTGCGCAAATCCAATGGTTGCCCCATTTGCGTCGGAATTTCAAACTTAAGCGTAGGAATATGCAGGTTACCGGTATCCTGGGCGACCATTTTATAGGTAAACGTAATGGACGCAACCTCTGACCCGTCCTTAACGGACCGTGCAGATTCCTGAGATACCCCAACCTGCGTGAGGCCCTTCGCATTTGCCGAACCTGTCGGAATAACCAACAGGGCACTCCCCTGCACATTCCAGCTAACCGTTACCGGGAAATCAAAAGTGTCACCTACAGTAACAGCGGGTATACCCCCCTCTGGACCGGAAACAACCGATATTCCCAACTGCTCTGGAGATGGCATTTCCATTTCAGTTATCGAGGCTACACTATCACTTGCCGAAGTGTCCAATTCTGCAATTGTAGAACTGCCGGCATTATTCAAAGAATCGGTTTCCATATATTCAGAATATACAAATTTCGCCTACAAAGCAATCAAAAAAGAGGCGAAACCCGTCCGCCTCTTTTTCAAACTACAGGGACACAGCCTTACTTGAACGTTGCTGAATAGGTAACACCATCGGTAGGCGTGACGATACGAGGATTGTCAGTAACACCACCATCGCCCCAACCTGTGAACACAGCTCCGGAAGCAGGCACTGCCGTCAATTCCAGCGCATTACCCGAGAAGAATTCGCCTGCATAAGAAGTAGAGGGCAGTTTCATACCGTCTACCAAAACGGTTCCACTTCCAGAAGCATTGATGTTCACGGTAATCTTGTCGCCCAAGCCGAATTTTTGCTTGTAATCACTAATCACCGTACCATCGCGGTTTTCTGCCCATTTTTTCATACAGGAACCAGAAATGCTAAATCCGTCACCACAAGCGTTGTTATAGCCTCTGCGCTCCATCTCGTCCAAATCCCGTTCTGTTTCGTCGGAAACCAAGGTTGCCGCCATAGATTCCAACGTGGACCTAACCCGTGCAGCATTCACGTAGTTCTGGAACAAGATCGCCGAGTGGTTGATAAACAAACGCTTGAAGTTGGCATTTCCAATCAAGTGGTTAAAAATGCTTGCAAAACTCCTGTTATCTGTCTTATGCTTACATCCGCCCGTAGCAATCCAGTTGAACATATTCGTTCCAGTCGCCTGTTCGTTTGTCGAAAACTCGCCACAGGCCGACCATGTCCAGTCCATACCATGGTCCATATCGTAAACCATAAACTTATATGGTTGGTCGGGGCTGCGCCAGGCGCGCACGTTGTTTCCGGGCCAGTCCGCATTATGCATATAAATTTCGAAGGCCATATAGTCTGCAAAATTACCCACATCCATCATGGTCTTCACGGTAGCATAATCGGCATCAGAGACGGTACTGTTCTTGTTAACAAGATCCAACAGATCCGTATAGTTCTTTATAGAATTCGTATTGCTGGTAATCTCGTCACCCAAATGCTTGATAACTTCTACGGTGTTGGCATCAATGCCATAATTAGTCTCTACATAATGCTTGTTCATACGTTCACGCATGTCGTGGATACCATAATACTTACCGTTATAGAACACCACCACTTGACGACTGCGTTGGTAATCCACGCCACTTCCTTCCAAGACGGCTCCGGCCATAGCATCCATCAGGTAATCGCTCACATAACGATTTCCGTTATTGCGCAAATTGAATCCCCTAAAGTCGCTAGCCGTTTCCTTACGAGTCTCAAACAGGGGATAATGAATCTTACCATCCTGGTATTCTTCGCGCATTACAATAGCCACGGATTTCTTGTTTTCCAGGCGGCTCCAGTTACCCATCAAGGAAATTCCAGCATTCACACCGAAAGCAGGCCCATCGGAACTGCTTCCATTCGGGAAGTACTCCACATACACGGGCAATTCCACATCTTCGTACAATCCGGCTGGGGCGCACGATGGACCACAACCATCGGTACTGGCATGTACATAATGCTTCTGGAAGAATACAGGATCTACGCTGACTGCCACCACAGGCATCTTTACCGTCTCACCTACAAAGATGGTCTTGGTAATAACATCCTTTGTAAGGGTTCCGTTCTTGAAAGCAGAACAACGGAGCGGTGTATTCTTGGTGAACGTTTTTGGGGAATTGAATTCCTCAGAAGATGAGGTAGGCGCAGAGCCGTCCGTAGTGCAACGGAGCGTCACTCCGGACTCCACACTAGGCGGATCGATGGTCACGCTGTTGCCACTATAGAATCCCGACTTGATAGAGCTGAAGTCTACTGCAGGAGCCATACCATCATACGCCGTAGCCTCTGTATTCGGCTTTTCTGGTGTTGGGGTACCAAAGTATTTCCAATCTCCTCCATCTACAATTCCCCAACTAACACCACCGGCTAGTTCAGGATAAGCGACTGAATCACGAATCCCATTACTAGGATCAATCAGGTAAATAGTGCCGCCCTTCTTGTCCATTTTCCAATTGGTGTGGGGACGGCTGCGCAAAATCTTACCATCTGCATTCTTACTGTCGACAATGCCAGCTACAGACGGAATATTCTTCTTGTCACAGAATATCGTGCGGAATGACTTGGCCGCAATAACCTCGTCACCAATCACCCATTTCTTAGGTTCCTTTAGATTCTCAACTAGATTCTCAACTAAAGCCCATCCCTTAAGGTTTGCCGATACGGTACCGGCATTGTAAACCTCGACCCAAGACGGATCATCACCATCCAAGTCCAGCCAATCCAAGTTAAGGGATGCTATTTCTGTAATAACTACAGCAGAATTGCCAATCCAGCGTAGGGATGTATCCGGATAGACCGTTACCGTATCCTTCACGTAGATGGTATCTCCCGTCTCTGTAATCACTCGGGTATAGCCAGAACTATCACCGGGAGCCACCGAAGACCCTGAATTTTCCGCACCACCATTTTCGATGTTTTCCTCTGCTGGTTTAGAAGCTCCACCACCGTTTGAACAGGCAAAAAAACATACCATGCAAAGTACGGCCAGATACAATTTGAAAATACAGCGCCAAATGTGCATTATAAGACCTCTTTATCCGTTCTAAATTTAAATGATTTTTTCTAAAAATGCTAGTAATATTCTATTTACCCTTGACAAACCGCACACTATCAGTTATTTTTGGGCTACCAAATTGGTTCTGTAGCTCAGTTGGTAGAGCAGTGGACTGAAAATCCGCGTGTCGTTGGTTCAATTCCAATCGGAACCACGAAGAGCTTCGGTTTAACGACCGAAGCTTTTCTTTTTCTTACATTTCATGATTACCCGCCAATCAGTGGCGGTAAGGCCCGTAAAAATCGTCCCAATGGGCCAAAAGCAAATCCACCAACTCTGGCTGAAATTGCGTTCCACGCTGAGCCCTAAATTCCTCACGAATCCGTTCTTCGGGCCAGGGTTCCTTGTAACAGCGGGGGCTGGAAAGTGCGTCCAAAACATCGGCAACGGCACAAATCCGGCCTGCCAAGGGAATCATTTCTCCCTTTAACCCGCGGGGGTAGCCCGAGCCGTCCCAGCGCTCATGATGGGAACCAGCTATGGCGGAGGCAAACCGCAAAAGTTCTCTCTTGGAGGTCTTGAGCATCTCCTCGCCAATGATGGAGTGAGACTTCATCACCCCGTATTCCACCTCGGAAAGCTTGCCGGGCTTGTTCAGCACGGAATCGGGAATGCCAATTTTCCCCAGGTCATGCATAGGAGCGGCAAGCCTAATACGTTCGGCCTCTTCTTCGGAAAGGCCATAGTGTTTGGCCAGAATGTAAGATATTTCTGCCACCCGCTGGATGTGGTCCCCCGTCTCCTGACTGCGATACTCGGACGCCTCACCCAAAATGTGAATAATTTCACGCTGGGTAGCCTCCTGCTCGGCAATCAGGCGGGCGGATTCTACGGTTTTTGCGGAATAGACGGCGGTAAGAATGAGGCGTTCTAGGTCCTGGCGAGAAAATACAGGCGTTTTCCCCTGCTTGTTGATGGCCTGAAACGCCCCCATCACAGTTCCTTCCGTATCAAAAAGAGGAACGGTCAGCACGGACGTAGTGTGGTAATGAGTTTTTTCATCACTGCGACGGTCAAACCTGGGGTCTTGGTATGCGTCCTCTATCAGCAGAGGCTCCCCAGTCCGTACGGAATATCCAACGAAGCCCGCATCCAGGGGAATCCGGAGCTGGTCCACCCCGTGAGCCACCTTGGTCCAGAGTTCTCGGGTATCTTTATCAATAAGCCAAAGGGAACAGCGATCGGCAGACACCATAGAACGGCCTAAATCAGCCATGAGAATCAGCAGATTGTCCATTTTCCGTTCTGCCGCAATCCTCGGCATATACGAAAACAGCAAATCTAGAATCCGGCCTGATTCCAAAGTGTTGTCGTCACATTCTCCCTTCATGGCGCCAAAGATAGAAAAAGTGTTGACAGTGACCCTGTAGTTTTTTATTCTTTACCCGCCCTTTGGAGGAATAGGCTAATTGGTAAGTCAGCGGTCTTGAAAACCGCCGCCGTCAGGCTTGGGGGTTCGAGTCCCTCTTCCTCCGTAAAAAACGCCCCATGAGGGCGTTTTTTCTTTTGTTCGCTAATTTTACATAAGGGCACTTTTCTTTTTCAACCTCCTTTTCATAGTAGGTCGTAAACGAGAACTTCACTGTCCCTAGAAGCTCCACATGGCTCCTACAGTAGGCACTACCGTGAATCCACCATCGCTCTTGTCGGACTTAAAGGTATCCTTACGATTGACATCGTCGTTGTCATATTCGTCAGTAAGCAGCCACACCGCAACAGGTGCCCAACGGCCGCCCACAGAAGCGAACACGCCCACATGATTGCCGAGAGCCTTACGGACAACCAAGTCGCCACCAAGGGTCAGGGCCCCCAGCGTCACAGATCTTGTCCAGTCCACCTTTCCAAGGTCCGGATGCTTGTAGGTTTCCGTGTCCCTCGTAAACACGGAGCCTTCAACACCGACTGTCGCGAAGACGGCAACGGTCCAGTCCGGCGTATTCACGAACCCGTAGCCAAGCCCGACTTCGCCCGCAACGTAGGTGCCAACATCGGCATCTTCCTTTTCGTTGTACTTGACATCGTCCGTAAACGTAGCGCCAGAACTCAAGCCCGCACGAACCGCAAAACCGCTCTTACTGATTCCCATATAACTGAGGTTTAGCCCAGCGCTCACCAGGGAGAAATCCGCTCCCTCTACATTGTACTTAGAGACGGGAACCGTAACACCAGCACCCACGAAATGAGTCCAACTCTTGTCTTTCGGCTGGGCGACAGACTGGGATGTTATAGTCTGGACGTTATCGGCGGCAAAAGCGGTAGCGGCAGCGAGAATAGCAGCAGTAAAGAATGTCTTTTTCATGATGAACCTCCTTTGAATTAGATTCTTGTTTGTTTACACCTGTAATATACCCACAAAAATTCATCAAGTCAAATGTATTATTTTCATTAAAACAATAGATTTTTGTTATCAGTTCTCTCAACTCATTACTCACAACTCAAGACTCATCACTAATCCACCTTCCAAAAGGCCCTTCGGTCAGCCACATAGTCCATCGTAGCGCTAAGCGGCATATCGTAAAGCAGGGTGCATACCTTCGTATCCAATGGAAAATCCTTACCCAAGGCATCAAGGCAAGCTCCTGTAGTCGCGCCCGTAGTATAAACATCATCTACAATGATTACCGTCCCACAAGAAGGGAGTTTTCTTGGAAGCGCCGGTTCAAAGGCGCCTGCCACATTTTGCTGCCGTCCCTGTTGGGAGAGTTTTGTCTGGGACACCCTAAATGTCTTGCGCTTTAACCAACGGCACACCTGACCTCCAGTCAACGTAGCCAAAGCACGAGCTATCATTTCTGCCTGGTTATAGCCCCGTTCACGAAAACGGGCCCTATGGAGCGGCACCGGCACAAAGTAAAGCGGCCGTACAAATTCCGGAAACAGGTTTTCATAGCGGCCCTGCATAACAGAAGAATGCTTTACCAAGTAGGAGGCCATTCCAGGAATGCCCCGGTATTTCAACAGATGTATTAACCGTCGGGTCAACTCCTCCATAGGAAACAGGCAGACCACATCATCCGAAGGATGTCGAGTCTCCTTAGAAAGCCCGACAAGAGCTTTCCGACATTCAGGGCAAAGCCACGGGTCAAGATTCTCCGAAGCAGACCCGCAAGCAAGGCATTCCATTCCAAAAACAAGATTGGACCAGGATTCAAGCATATTTCCTCACAAAAAAAGCATCTACTTGTATAGACGCTTTTTTCACCGAAAATATGCCTAGAAATCTTCAGATTTTTGAAATTTTACAATCAGCCCTTACTCTTGCAGGCGATAAATCTTTACAGCCTTGATGTAGAAGGTCCTTTCTTCACCGCCAAGGTTCAGTTCAAAGCGGGCGAAGGGGGTGCTCTCCTTCGGGACAAATTCGATTTCTACAGACTTGCCCGAAGTTCCCACGTCTACATGTTTCTGGAAACCGATGGTCTCGTAATCATCGTAGGCACCGATTCTGGCGGTAATTTGCCCCTCTACATCGGACCAGATGGTAAACACGCACTTGTACTTTTTGCCGGCAAGGAGAGCCACATTTTCTTGAATGAGCTGGACACTGTAAGAATACTTGCCACCTTCAGTCACCTGGATTTTTGCAATCTGTTCGCCATTACCTTCTTTTTCTACAGAGGCAACGGATTTTCCGTTGAACTGATCAAAGACAATCCAACCATAAAAATCCTTGGAAAAATCCCCATTCGTAATGGTATTATCACTCAAGGAACCAATTATTCCTTCCCAGATGTCCAGGACATAATCCTCAGAAGCATTACCATCGACAGTGGTGAATCCATATCGAAGTGGTCTGAAGCTAGAAATGAACTGTTGGTTCAGCTTCGCCCATATTGAAGCATTACGCGCCTCATCAAGATAGACAACACCATCTTCTGCAACCTCGACCGTAGAGAAATCTATTCCATCTACAAAATAGCGGGGATAGAATACTACGGACAAATTCGCAGCACTGTCCGAACCCTTTTCTATCTGAGTATGGTGATACCGTAATTCAAACTGTTCAAACCAAGAGAGGGAATACTGGACGGGAACATAGTTGCCGTTTATCAACAACCTTCCGCGGATGTCGGACATTCCTTTAGCCGGCCTAAAGGAAACACCCATCTCTTTCAAGTAACCCTTGTCTTCCAATTGTATATTCTTGAAAGGCTCTGCCACCTGGTCGGCGTCAGTAAAGGAAACCTTCAGGGAAGAATCCGCAAGATCTTCACCGGGCCAAAGTTGCACGCCCTTTGCCACATCGATGTCCACCGCCACATAGTAACTGGAGTAAGAGCGGACCTCAAAGAAATCCAAGGCGAAGGAATCCAGCAGCAGAGGTTCATCCTTTGCTGCAGCCTTAGCAAGAGAATTAGAGGAAATTTCGGAATAATCAACAGAGAAATCTGCCGTAAAGGCCAAGGACGGGTTCCCGATTTCGATACCCGCCACAGACTTATCATCACTAGAACAAGCCACAAAAGCCATGGCAACACCCGCCATAGCCATCAAAACCCCAAATTTAAACCCCGCAAAGCGCATTACATTCCTCGTGTTAGGGGGAACAGCTGGATATTAACCTGAACTACGTCGTCTCCTTCTCCAGCATCGGCTGAAAAATCTAGTAGTTCTTTGCGCATTAGTTGGATTTGTTTTTTCAAATTGGGGAAATCTTTGCGCCTTATGCTGAAAGTGAGGGCAGAAAAGTCCCTATCCTGGCTTGCCAGTTCGGACAACTTATCCTTGGACAGGGAAAGCATCTGCTGGTGGTACTGCTTTACCATCAAGTCCTGGACCTCGTCATCGGTAGTAATCATGGGGTCTCGCTGGCGGAATCCGTTGGCCGTCTTGACCAGAAGGCCAAGTTCAAGAAGTAGGCTGAAGGATTCCTGCACCTGGGCGGGGGTCACCTTACCATCGAGACGCTTGGAAACCCAGTCGGGAATGGGTCTGAAGCCCTTCAGGGAAACCATTTCCAGAATGACGGAATGGTGCCATTCCCTAAAGATACGGAGCTGGGCCTGGTCCATCTTGTGAAGCTTGGAATGGGGGCTTGCCTTGACCAGCTGCTCGTAATAGACCTTCTTTTCTTCGTCGTCGGTAGCCTGGTTAAAGAACACCAGATTCTCGAAATAAGTGGCCCGCTGCTTAATAAGTCCGAGACCGTGAATAAGCTTTGTGACCGTACTCTTGGTAATGTTTCTCTTGCCGTCGATAGTCAGTTTCAGGTGGGCGTGACTGGAAAGTCCCGCTTTTTCGGCAAAAAACCGCAAACTGAAGGCCGGCTGGGTCTTCTTCTTGTATTCGTAGTAGTCCCGAAGATACACGCGAAAATTCGTGTATTGCAGCACATCGGGCTCTGTCAATTTTACACTTTCTCCATTTTCCATACCCTAAAAATAGAAGTCTAGGGGGGCAAAGGCACTATCCGATGGTTAAATATCGTTTACCTAAGTAACCAGATTAGGAATTAGAGACTAGGATCTAGGGGCTAGTTATCACAAGCAAGTTTCGACAGGCGCAGGTGGTCCTGAAATTGCCCACGCAGGCATTCAAAGTCCCTAGAAACGCCTTCTTCCTTGAAACCGCACCGCTTGGCAAGAGCGATGCTTGCCTTATTTTCTACAGCAGCCGTAATTTCCAGGCGGTTCAATTTCAAGGCTTCGAAGCAGAACTTGCACAAGAGGTTCAACGCCTCCGTCGCGAGGCCGCGGCCTGTAAAGTTCTGCCCAAGCCAGTAACTGACAGTGGCCGAGCGGTGCTCTGGATGAACCCAGCCGATAAAGATGCAGCCCGCAAGACTATCCCCGCCGGCGGTTTTCTCAAAAATGCCCCAGCAGGCTCCGTTACCCATCTGGGCCTGCATCTCCCAGGTTTCCAGACGGTCCATAACGTCTTCGACGGAATTGCAATCAGGAGGCCAGGGCAGGAACCGCGAGAGATGCTCGCGGGAAGCATCAATCAGGCGGTAAAGTCCTGCCGCATCAGGTTCGTGCAGCGCTCGAAGAATCACATAGCCGCCAGGCAGTTCCGTTTCGGGAATTTCGTCTATGATTTCCTTCATGCGAAAGATATATAGTAAGATACAATGATAAAGGCCGCCTCAAAAAATTGCTTTGGTGAAAAAAATTTGAGCGAAACCGAGCGCAGGCAGGAACGAGAAGTGGTGAATACTGGAGGTCTTTACCACTTTGAGTGACGAAACTGCGCGATGTGTTGCAGCCAAATCTTTGAAAATGAATTTTTTGAGGAAGCCCAAAAGAAAAACCCGCCGAATGAGTCGGCGGGCCTTCAGTGCGGATGAAAGGACTTGAACCTTCATGCCCTCGCGAGCACTAGAACCTGAATCTAGCGTGTCTACCAGTTCCACCACATCCGCGTGGTGCACCAAATTTTGAAAAAAAAGTCCCTTTTGTCAAGGGGTTTTGCGCAAAAACGCCTCAAGAATCCAATCCAGGTGGTGGCCTTGCCAATAGCTCCAGTCATGCTCCCCAGAGGGGTCATACCTCAGGTCGCAGTCCGCCCCCACATTCCTGCAAAAATCCTGAATCCAGGGGATTGTCTCCGACGGAGGATAAAGCCTGTCGGCACCGCCCTGCAAAAAGCGCCACCTTCCAGAGTTCATCTTAGGAAATGCCGCAACAGCGGGGGCCTCCCCCAACAGTTTGCCATAGGAACTCACCAAAAGCCGGTTCTTCACCCGGCGTTTTCCATACATGGAATAAACCAGAACCCCAAGAGAGCCGTCAGAGACACCCACAAGGGAGACCTCTTCTACAAATCCCCTCCGCCTCCTGGCAATGGAATCCAGGGCCGCATCCACCGCAGAAACCATCATCTCCGTTGCCCAATGGTTTTCCTTGCAGGCCGAAGCGCTCAACACCACCACATCCGGGAAAAAATCCGAAAAGGCCTCCCCCGCCACCAAGCCCTTTTGACAGTTGCCGCTGGTCATGCCGCCGTGGAACCAGACCACCACATCCTTTTTCGCCGCATGTCCAGGAAACGACGCCTTGACCTTTGAATCGTATTCAGGCCACCAGATTCCAACAGGTACCCGCAACACAGTGCCGGTAGCCTTTGTCGGCAGAACCGAAACCGTCAAGGAATCCCGACTAGCCCCAAGGGCCAGGGATACGGCAAGCAACAGCACCCAAAGAGGTTTCATCGTTTGTTTCTTATGGCGAGGATAAAGAATATCAGGAAACCGACTGAACAGACCCCGATGATTCCAAGGGCTATCAGGGAATTGACCAGCTGGTATTCCGACACCGTTTCCCAGTCCAGTTCACCGTAGGTCGAGGCCAAGGACTTGACGATATAGCGGTTGTCGGACAGCCTAACGGCACTGATTTCCAGGGGAACATCCCCCACGTTGATAGCGGCAAAGCTGAACCAATCCGACATTTCGTCCAGCATTTCTTCTGACGCGTACAGGACAAAAGTTGCGCTGTCGTCACCGTTTATCCTGAAAAAAGTCTTGTCCAAAAACGGAACGTTGCTACCCCCAAAAACACTCGGGATTGCGGCATAGGAGACCCGTCCATAAAAAAGGTGTTCTTCCTTGAAAAAGCTCTGCAACACAGGCCCAGCGTACGACACGCACCAGACCACCGCCAACAAGAACAGCAAGGCAAAATTGAAATAGATAGAGCGTCTTGAACGAAATCTGGGCATCGAAAACTATTGCTTGGAACGGAACATAAAGAAAAATGTAGCTAAAAGAAGCACCAAGGTCAAGAAGTAGAAGACCAGGGGAATCTTTGCGTTCAGGGCGATTTCGTTTAGCCGTTCCATCTGGAAAAACTGTATGAGTTCTTCGCTGTTCAGCATGGCAGCATCGTTGTCGATGCGGGCCCAGGCATGGGAAAGATCCACGTTGATGTTCAGCAGCATGTCCAGCTGGTGCGCCATACTATCCGGAAGCCCAAGGCCCTCTGGCCGCACCACCGGGAAACCGGCGCGAGCAGAATCCAGAAGTTCCCGGACCACGTATTCCTGGTTGTCGGGCAGGCTGTTTACCGCATAGGAGAGTTGCTGCCAGGAACTTAGCCACTGGGTCCTGACCGTCAAATAACGCCTGGCCGTGGAAACCTTGCCCAAGACCTCCCGCTCGAAACGGCTTACCAGGGCAGAACTCGGCCGCTCAAAACCGAACCCCTGCAACTCGTCCATCTGGCGGGCGAAGGATACCGCCATTTCCCTGAGGGTCATGGTCTCGGACAAGATTCTCATGGTGTCCAGACCATAGCCACTACGGGCACGTTCCATATCCTTTGAAAGCCTGGCGTCCAGCAGCTGAAAGTCCGAAAGGGACTTGATGTACTGGGAATAAAGGACCATCTGGGGTTTCTGGGAAAGGGAAAACAAGACAGTGAGCCCTACCGTCAGGGCCACCACCATCCACACCCAGGGAGTTTTCAGCTTGGAACGGAAAGTTTCCTTGATAGACTTGTTTTTCAATTCATCCACAAAAAGAAATTACCTTTTTTCTACCTTGAATGCCATGAGATTCTTCCGTTTTGCCACTTTTTTTTGTCTTTTCGGATTCTTTTACGGCTGCACCGTAGAAAGAGCCGAAGAACAGGTGGTGGAGCGCCACGCCAACGGGGTCAAGAAGACCTCCGTATGGGTGTACCCCGATGGCGAAATCTTGAAGCGGAACGAGTGGTACAACAACGGCATCAAGGAATTCGAAATCCCTTACAAGGACAATGTCCCCCACGGCGAAATCAAGCGCTGGACCGGGCTTGGTAACGTGGTTATGATAGGCCAGTACAAAAAGGGCAAGCGCGAAGGCAAATGGACCAGCTATTACGGCGACAAGAAGGTGGAGGCGGTGCGGTATTACAAGGACGACCACCCCGTAGGGGACTGGGAAGGGTTTCATTACAACGGCAACAAGGCCTTTGAGGAACATTACAACGACAAGGGTGACACCGTAGGCGTGTGGAAAAAATGGTCCAAGAGCGGAAAACTCCAAGAAGAAAACAGCTGTCATGGTGGCGACAGTGCGGGAATCATCGTGGAGTATTACGAGAACGGAAAACGAAGACATTCCACAAGCTGCCGATACGGAGTATTTAACGGTCCGCAAATCACCTACGCCGCAGACGAAAAGAATTCCTGGCTTGTTACAGAAGGCTACACGGACGGCGTGCTGGACGGCCCTCGGGAATTCTACCTCCCTTCCGAAGACGGGTTACTCCCCTACAGACGGGAACGGTGGAAAATGGGAGCGAGAGATTCCGTCTGGCGGCTGGACGACGGCCACCTGCACCTTGTAATCGAAAGCGAGTTCGTGAACGGGACGGGAATCGGATACGGCCAGTGCGAATACAACTACGGGATGATTTGTGCCGAGACATCTTTTGTAGCAGGCGTTCCTGGCGGGACCCTGGACAGCAGCGCCGTCTTGGGTCGCGCCGTCAAGGGCGCCACCCTGTGGTACTACAAGAAAGGGCACGACCTGCGTTACGAAGAAATCTGGGAAAACGGCGAGATTGCCATAAGCCGGAGTTTCTACCCCGACAGCCTAGGCGGGAAACTTGCAAGCGAAGCCTTCTGGAAAGAGGGCAAGCGGAACGGAATTTTACGCAACTGGTACAAAAGCGGCGTCCTGCGGGACAGTCTCACCTTCGTAAACGGCGAGCGTGTAGGCGAACAGTTCAGCTACGACAGCACCGGCAAACTTACCATCCATAAAACGGAGGCCGGCAAGAACCGGCCCGTGATTATGCACCTAACGCATTAACAGTTATCTGTAAAGGGAACCTATTCCTGCGGCTCCCCTTCCACAGACATTTTCCGCTGGCCCGTAATGAACTGGTGCACGTAGGGGTTCGCGGTATTCTTGATTTCATCTACCGTCCCCACCTCGATGATACGGCCGTTGTAAAGCATGGCAATGCGGTCCGCCACCTTGAATGCGCTCACCATGTCGTGGGTCACCACCACAGAGGTAACGCCCAGCTTGCTCTGCATGTCCAGAATCAGGTCGTTGATCACGTCGCTGGTAATGGGATCCAAGCCTGTAGTGGGTTCGTCGTACAGAAGGATTTCCGGGTTCAGGGCGATGGCGCGGGCAAGGGCCACACGCTTTTTCATACCGCCCGAAAGTTCCGAGGGCATCTTGGTGCGAAATTCCGGCACCAGGTTGATCATCTTGAGCTTTTCGGTAACCACGTTCTGGATCTGCCTCTCGGAAAGCTCCGGATGGTGTTCCCGCAGGGCAAAGGCGATGTTCTCGCCGGTGGTCATGGAGTCGAACAGCGCCCCCATCTGGAAAAGCATGCCCATCTTGCGGCGGATGGTATGGGTGTCAAAGAACTTGGGCGTACTGATGGTCACGCCATCTACCGACACCTCGCCACCGTCGGGCTGCAGAAGCCCAATCATGTGCTTCAGGATCACGGACTTTCCACCACCGGACTTACCGATAATCACCATGGTCTCCCCACGGCGAATATCCAAGTTCACGTCTTCCAAGACGGTCTGAGCGCCAAAGGACTTCCGAAGCCCCTTCAGGCGAATGGCAATATCGTTCGGGTCAATCTTTACATTGGGCATAACGTTACCTATATCCTAGAAGAACATCACCGCATCCAGGGCAAAGTCCGCAATCAAAATCATGAGGCAGCTGGACACCACCACGTTCATAGTAGCAAGGCCCACGCCGCGGGCGCCGGGCTTCGCATTCACTCCGTTGTAATAGGCCAGCGCAAAAATCAGGGTTCCAAACACGAAGGACTTGATAATACCCGCCCACAAATCCATGGAGTCGAACAGGTACTGCATACCCGTATAGTAGGTGTAGGTGGTAATATCCAGGGCGAGCACGCACACGATCCAGCCGCCAATCAAAGCGAGAGCGTTAGAAATGGCGGTAAGGCAAGGGATCATGGTAATGAAGGCCACAAACCGGGGCAAGGCCAGATAGCGGTACGGCTCAAGCCCAAGCACCGTGTAGGCCATCAGTTCTTCTTTCTCCTTCATGGAGCCAAGTTCTGCGGCCACGGCACTCCCTACACGGCCAGCCAGCACGATGGCCGTCAGCAGGGGCCCAAGCTCGATCAGCACCATCTTGCAGGCGGCAGTCCCCACGAACTTGTCCGACACCAGGTTGTGGAACTCGAACTCCGCCATGATGGTGGCCACCATGCCCGTAAAGATTGACGTCACAAAAAGCAGGGGCAAAGACGACACGCCGATGGAAATCATCTGCTTCACGATCAGGTCCGGATTCTTGTACACGTGGGGCAGCTGCTTCAGGGTCGAAAGCAGCAGGCACACGATCTCGCCGACGCTGGCGATACCCTGGACAATGACCTTACCGATCCAAATGATAGGGCTGAGCAGAATCATGGGCCGAAATCTCCAAAGCCGACGGGTTCAGAGCCGCCACCGTAATCGTCGTAGGAGTACGGCTGGTCGCCGCCCTCGTCGCCACCGTCTGGTGAAGCATTGTAGAAGGTGGTGTATTCCGGTATAAAGGTCATGGGGATGTCCTTCACCGAACCGTTACGGTGCTTGGCCACAATCAGTTCCGCACTGAACTTGTCCTCTTCCTTGTGGGTCCGCACAAAGGCGCGTTCCACGAACCAGACCATATCAGCATCCTGTTCGATAGAGCCCGATTCACGAAGGTCACTGAGCTGAGGCCGGTCACGCCCCTTCTCTTCTACCTTTCGACTCAGCTGGGCAAGGGCAATCACCGGAATGTGCAGTTCCTTGGCCAGAATCTTGAGCCCGCGGGAAATATTGCCGATAGCCACCGCGCGGTTCTCCTCGTTGCCGGTCTTCATCAGCTGCAGGTAGTCCACCACCAGCAGGTCCAGCTGGCCCCTGTGCTTGAGCTGGCGGGCCTTGCTCATGAGCTCCATAATGCCCAGGTCGGCGTTGTCATCTACATACAGCGGGGACTGGTTGATGGGAGCCACCTTCGCGATAATCTTGTTCATCTCGTCACGGTTCAGCTTGCCGTTGCGGAGCTTGGACTGGTCCACCTCGGCCCTGGAACAAAGCAGACGCTGTGCCAGCTGCATGCCGTCCATTTCCAGACTAAAGAAGGCCACGTGCTTGTTGTAGTCGATGGCAGCGTTGGCGGCAATAGTCAGGGCAAAAGAGGTCTTTCCCACGCCAGGACGGGCCGCCAAGATAATCAGGTCCGAATTCTGGAGGCCGTTGGTCAGCTCGTCCAGTTCCTTGATGCCCGTGGGGATTCCCGTGATGCCGTCCTTGCGATTGTTGAGCCGCTCCAACAAGGGCGACACGAAATTCTCGATGGGCTTCACCGAGCCCTTCACCTGCTTGTCGGCGATGGCGAAAATGTCCCGCTCCGCATCCTGGATCACATCGTCCGGATTGAAGGAGGGGTCCATGGCCTTCTTGATGGTCTCCGAGGCCGCCTTGATCATCTTGCGCAGGGTGGACTTGTTCTTCAGGTGCTCCAGGTTCCACTCCACGTTGGCCGAAGACGCCACCGACTCCATCAGGTTGAAAAGATATTCCCGGCCGCCCGCCTCGGCGAGCTTGCCGTAACTTTCCAGTTCCGTCGAAAGGGTCAGAAGGTCGATGGGAGTACCCTTGCGGTATAGCCCGCTCAGGCCGCGCCAAATGAGCTTGTGCCGTTCGTAGTAGAAAAAGTCCTCTTCGGTAACCACCATGATGACGGTCCCCATGACTTCGGGGTCACGGAGGATACCGCCCAGCAAAAAGCGTTCCGCCTCCAGGTCGTTTGGCACCTGGCGACTTTCAAAATTCCTGTTGTCGCTTACATTTTCAGACATAACTATTCACGATAAAGATAAAATTTTTGCCTGAAAAATTGCCCGCAAGTTTTTTAATCGGGCGTTCCCTAGCCCCAGTTCCCGAAAGGTCCGCGAAAAAGGGGCTAGGTCGGGCTCTGCTCGCCCCCTCGTCACCTCGGCGGCTCATCGAGCCGCTACGCGTCTCGCCGCACGGCGCGACGATCCCTAACGCGCTCCTCTGAACGTCATCCTGGACCCTGGAGCGAAGCGATAGGGGACAGGAACCAAACGGTTCCCGCCATCACTTAAAATTCAATATTCCATCTAAACAAGGGCAACTTCTGGCGGTACATATGCTAATTTATACATACACCACTTCGTTGCCGACGCGAGGAGACTCATTTCGATTCGGGAGGCCGTTTTCGGTATCGGCGTAACCAACGGCGACAGAAGCATACACCCGCTCGTCTTCACGCAAGCCAAAGCCACGCAGGTATTCCAAAATCGTCGGGTCTTCGTTCAGCCACTTGAGTTGGTTGATGTAGCAGCTACCCAGGTCCAGCTCGTTGGCCGCAAGCATCATGTTTTCTACGGCGCAGGCCACGTCGGCCATGTTGTTGCCGTATTCCTTCTGGTTCGCTACCACAATAAGTACCGGCGCCGTGTAGCAGAAAGAATAGTTTCCCTTGCGGGCAAGGGTGATAGAATTCTTGAGGCTCTTGTACAGGTCTTCACGAAGTTCCATCTTCGCAAATGCTGCCTGAACCAACTCCTTGAGCTTAGCGATTACAGCCCCATCCGAAATCACAAAGAAGTGATTCGTCTGTGCATTACCACCAGTAGGGCCGAACTGGCCCGCCTCCACAATAGCCTGCAGCTTTTCTATTTCCACAGGTTGCGCCTTGAACTTGCGGGTGCTACGTCGTGTGCGTATGGCTTCCAATGTATTCATAATATTCACCTTTTACTGGATCCTTCGACTCGATGCCTCGCGACATCTCGCTCAGGATGACGCGGAGCCTGCCCTGAGCTTGTCAAATGGGCGTCACTTGTCCAGCGGCATAACCAAGATACGGGATTTCCGCTTGGTGTTGTAATGTTCCCGCTTGCTCTTCGGCAAATCCTCTACGGAGCCGTCTTCGAATCCGAAGGGGTAGAACCAGTCCAAAGCCTGGGTAGTGAGCAGGAACAGTTTCTTGTAGCCCTTCATCCGGCCAACCGAAATCAGGTGCCGCACGATAGCGTCTCCAATACCAGACTTGCGGTAGTTTGCCGCCACGGCAATGGCGGCCACTTCGGCCATGCCGTCTTCGAACTCGTGGAGGGCGCCGCAGCCGTGGATGCTGTTGTCGATGCTGTACACCACATAGTCCTTGAGCTTTTCGGAAATGCTCTCCTGGGTCCTGGGCACCAGGTAACCCTTCGCGATATAGTCCTGCATAATCCGCAAGATATCGGGAATGTCTTCCATATTGGCGGGCCGGATGCTGGAATACTGGTTCGCATAGACCATGGTTCCGTCACCCCTGGCGCTAAATACTTCTTGCAGCACACTGCCCTGGAACTCGCCGCTCAGCAGGTGAACACGATTCGCGCCAGCCTCGCAGGCGTTGATGGCATTCTGCAGGTAATCCTTCTGGGCAAAGTTCAGCTTGTCGGCATTCAGCTCCAGAAGTTCCTTGGCCTGGTCCACGTCCAAAGCCGAAATCACGCCACTGTCCGTTGGTTCCAGATACTTGGTGTTCTTGCCGGTAACAAGGCCTTCCAGCTTAATACCGTTCTCACTGCCGATAAAGAACAGCTTGCCCACCTGCATGTACTTGCAGAGTTCCGTAGCCAGTTCCGTAGAACTGATGTTGTAGGCCTGGCCCAGCTTGTTCCAGCCGATAGGCGGAATAATGGGCACGAACTTCTCGTTCAGAAGCTGCTCCAGAATGTCCCGCTGGATCCGTTCAATCCGGCCAGTCCGCATGTAATCGACACCTTCGATGACCCCGAGACTCCGGGCCAGTACCCAGTTCCCCTGGATACCGCTCAGGCCGCTGGCCGTCAAGTGGCTCATAATCCTCTGGGCAACACCCAAAGACGCCTGTTCTATCAGGGGCAGGGCCTCTTCGCTGGTCAGCCGCACGCCACCTTCGAACTTGGATTCGATTTCCCAAGCCTTCAGCTGGGCGTCAATGCTGTTCCTGGTTCCCGGCACGATAATGATTCGGATTCCCGCCTTGTGCAACAGGGCGATATCCCGCATGAGCACAGGGAACAGCGGGTGGTCCATAAGGCCGTCTTCAATCTTCAATACAAAGAGCTGGCCCTTGAACCGGTCCATATAGCCGAAAACTTCCCGGATAAACCCGGAAACTTCGAAATGCTGGGAATAGAAATCGGACACAGTATTGCTCATGGTTCAAAAAATAATAAATCTTAGTTATAACAAAAGACGCAGGGTGACCCGCGCCTTTATTAAAACTTGTCTATCGCGACCTATTGCTTGGCAGCCGGTTTGGCGGCAGGCTTTGCAGGAGCTGCTGCGGGTTTTGCCTCGGCGGCCGGTTTTGCAGCAGGAGCTGCCTTCGCGGCAGGAGCAGCAGGCTTGGCGGCAGGAGCAACAGATTTAGCCGGTTCTGCAGCAGGCTTGGCTGGAGCAGCCTTTGCTGTATCGGCAGGTGCAGCAGCAGGTTTTGCAGCGGGGGCAGTTTTTGTCGTGTCCGCAGGAGCGGCAGCAGGCTTTCCGGTTGCTGAGCTTGTCGAAGCATCGGCCTTAGCAGCAGGAGCTGCGGCGGGGGCTGCCTTGGCGCTGTCCGCAGGAGCGGCGGCAGCGGGAGCTGCGGCAGGTTTAGACGTATCTGCGGGAGCGGTAGCAGCATTCGCGGCGCTATCGGCAGGGGCTGCGGCAGCACTGTCAGCCGGAACAGCCGTAGAATCCACAGGCGGAACTTCGGCATAGACCTTCAACAGTTCCACTTCAAAAATCAGGAGGGCATTGCCAGGAATGGTAGGCGGAACACCGGCTTCGCCGTAGGCCAGGGCGCTAGGAATCCAAGCCTTCACCTTGTCCCCTTCTTTCATGACCTGGAGCAAATCCTGCCAACCTTCTATGACCGCACCTACGGGGAACTCCAGAGGTTCACCACGCTTGACGCTGTTGTCAAACTGAGTACCGTCTAGCAAAGCCCCGATGTAATGCACCTGGACCTTGTCCGTCACCTTGGGAGAAATGCCCGTACCGGCCTTGAGCACACGGTACTGCACACCCTTGGGCGTCACCTTTACCGTAGAATCCAGAACGTTCTTGGCGAGGAATGCAGCCTGGTCTTCCAGAGCCTTGGCGGCGGCAGCCTTCTCGTCGTCCTCTTTCTGCTTCTGCATGCGGAGCAGCAGATCTTGCAGGGCAGATTCCGAAGCGGAATCCGACAGCAAAACCTTACGGGCAGGATCCACTTCATCCTGGAGGGCAATCATCAGCACATCCATCTTGACAGGAACATTGATATTGGCGATAGCCTTACCCAAGTCCATACCCAAAGCATAACTGTAACGGTCCACGGCACTGTCAAGGGAAACCTGAGGCGCAGGAGCGGCTACAGGCTCGGCGGGTTCCACTACCGGCTGCGGGTTATTGCCACCGCAGGCGACCAAAACGGCACCTGCAGCAAGACCAAAAGAATAGCGAATCAGGTTCATAAAACTCCTTTTGGATTACGTATGTAACCCATATCACGGTTAAATTAGCTTTTTTTTACAGGAAATTTGCGGAATTGTGCTTTTTTTCACATAAAACCACATTTGTAAACAAAAAACAACAAAAAACCTTTGAAACTCTCAAAATTTTACTATATTTGGAGCAGCAAACAAACAGGATTGCAAGCTAACTCTATGAGTGACAAGTTTTTACAGATGGTAGACTCTGCACAGGAGAGCAAACGCGAGTTTGACCTGTCTGTCGTCTACCTCAAGGATTCTCTCCACCAGTCCGTCAAGACCGCCCAGAGCAATACGCAGCGGATTTCTTTCGACACGAACAAGGTCCAAACGACCGGCTGGCTCAAAGGAGCCCTCTCCTATCCTTGGGTTGTGGTCTGCACCATCATCCCTGCCGTCATGGAAATGATTGTCTAACAACAACAGCTTTTAATTAGACCGTGCCTCAAAGCACGGTCTTTTTTTTTGCATAAGAAAAGGGTCCGCAAAAGCGGAACCCTCTTTCAGTAATTCTAATGGTTTAAGAAATTACTTCTTGCAGCACTTCTTGCAAGCGGCCTTCTTGGCAGGGGCCTTGCAAGCCTTGCGCGGGTCGCCGGCATACACGGCAGCCTTGCCGAGTTCTTCTTCGATGCGGAGGAGGCGGTTGTACTTGCACACGCGGTCCGTACGGGAGAGAGAACCAGTCTTGATCTGGCCAGCGGCGGTACCGACGGCGAGGTCAGCGATGAAGGTGTCTTCGGTTTCGCCAGAGCGGTGAGAAACGATCGGAGCATAGCCTTCGTTCTGAGCGCGCTTGATGGCGGCGAGAGTTTCGGACACGGAGCCAACCTGGTTCACCTTGATGAGGATGGCGTTGGCGATACCGGCCTTGATGCCTTCGTCGAAGATGGTCGGGTTGGTAACGAACAGGTCGTCACCCACGAGGTTGATCTTGCCACCGAGCTTGTCGGTCATGACCTTCCAGCCAGCCCAGTCAGCTTCGTCGAGACCGTCTTCAATGGAGAAGATGGAGTACTTGTCGATGAGCTTTTCGTAGAGCTTC
>Ga0129306_1000575_pt1 | contig 56366 bp, 51 predicted proteins | sample P827metagenome_FD_94438 | JGI IMG/M metagenome (GOLD analysis project Ga0129306, IMG submission 94438) | Capybara group fecal microbial communities from Wisconsin, USA - P827 metagenome | ecosystem: Host-associated > Mammals > Digestive system > Large intestine > Fecal | place: USA: Wisconsin... | reverse complement strand
GCTGGCAAGACCTTCGAAATGACTGCGGCAGCTATGGAACTTAAAAGGCTTGGGCTTGCTCAGAAGTCGCTGTTTGTAGTACCGAACCACTTAACAGAGCAGTGGGCATCAGATTTTTTGAGGTTGTATCCAGGAGCGAATATCCTTGCGGCTACGAAAAAGGACTTTGAGCCTGCGAACCGCAAGAAGTTCTGTTCCCGTATAGCTACAGGCGATTACGATGCTGTGATCATCGGTCATACCCAGTTTGAAAAGATCCCTCTGTCACAGGAAAGGCAGGTGGCAATACTGGAGCGGCAGATAGATGAGATCACGGAAGCCATAGCACAGGCAAAGGCTGACAGGGGTGAACGATATACCATCAAACAGATGGAAAAATCCAAGAAGCAGCTCATGACAAGGCTTGATAAATTAAATGATCAGAGCCGTAAGGATAATGTCGTAACCTTTGAACAGCTGGGCGTTGACAGGCTTTTTGTGGACGAGTCGCATTCGTACAAGAATTTGTTCCTATATACGAAAATGCGGAATGTGGCAGGTATCGCACAGACCGAGGCTCAGAAGTCACAGGATATGTTTAACAAGTGCCAGTACCTCGATGAGCTGACGGGTGGTAAGGGTGTTACCTTTGCAACCGGAACTCCTATCAGCAACAGCATGACGGAGCTTTATACCAATATGAGATACCTTCAGTATGGTACGCTTCAGAAGCTGGGACTGGGACAGTTTGATTCATGGGCGGCTAATTTCGGTGATACACAGACTGCGATAGAGCTTGCACCGGAAGGAACCGGATACAGGGCAAAGACAAGGTTTGCGAAGTTCTTTAACCTGCCGGAGCTGATCGCACTCTTTAAGGAGAGTGCAGATATACAGACACCGGATATGTTAAAACTTCCTGTGCCGGAGGCAGAGTATGAGAATGTGACATTAAAGCCGTCAGAGGCACAGAAGGAAATGGTGGCATCCCTGGCTGACAGAGCAGAGCGGGTGCGTAATCGTATGGTGGATTCTTCCGTTGACAATATGCTTAAGATTACAAACGATGGGCGTAAGCTGGCACTAGACCAGAGGCTTATGAACGATATGCTGCCGGATGATGAAAACAGTAAGTCCAGCGTATGCGTGGAGAAAGCATTTGAGATTTGGGAGGAGACAAAAGATAAGCGGTCAGCCCAGCTCATTTTTTGCGATTTGAGTACACCTAAAGGAGACGGAACCTTCAATGTATATGAGGATATCAGGGACAAGCTGATAGCAAAAGGAGTACCACCGGAAGAGATAGCTTTTATCCATGATGCGAATACCGAGACGAGGAAAGCGGAGCTGTTTGGCAAAGTAAGAAGCGGACAGGTCCGTTTTTTATTGGGATCAACGCAGAAGATGGGAGCCGGTACGAACGTGCAGGACAGGCTGATAGCACTTCATCACTTGGATGTGCCGTGGAGACCGTCTGACATTGAACAGCAGGAAGGTCGAATCTTACGACAGGGCAATACTAATCCGAAGGTGAAGATCTTTCGTTACGTTACCGAGGGTACGTTTGATGCGTACTCGTGGCAACTTATCGAGAATAAGCAGAAGTTCATCGGGCAGATCATGACCAGTAAATCTCCGGTCAGAAGCTGTGAGGATATCGACGAGGCAGCTCTTACTTATGCAGAGGTCAAGGCACTTGCTACGGGCAATCCGTACATTAAGGAAAAGATGGACTTGGATATCCAGGTATCGAAGCTGAAGCTGATGAAAGCGAACCATACCAGTCAGAAATACCGACTGGAGGACAATATCGCAAAGAACTATCCTCAGCAGATATCGGCATTGAAGGAGCGTATCGCTGGAATGAAGGCAGATATTGCCACTTACAATGCCAACAAGCCTGCGGATAAGGATATCTTTACCATGACGGTAGCCGGAAAGACCTATGATGACAGGAAGGAAGCCGGGACAGCGATTATTGGAATCTGCAAGGAAATGAAGCAGGCCAATGTGGCTGTGCCAATCGGTGAGTATTTGGGCATGAAGATGAATGTAACCTTTGATTCATTTTTCAGGAAGTTTACGCTGAACATGAAGGGAAAACTCAGCCATGAAGTGGAGATTGGCTCTGACCCGTCCGGTAACATTACCCGTATCGGTAATGCCATGGAATCCATGACAAAACAGCTTGAGGATGCGATTGCAAAGCTCGCCAATGTGGAACAGCAGCTTGAAACCGCAAAGATTGAGGTAGAAAAGCCATTCCCACAGGAGCAGGAGCTTAACGATAAGCTGACAAGGCTTGCAGAGCTGAATAGCCTGCTTGACATGGATGAAAAAGGCGAGGATGCAGTTGATCTTGATGAAGATGCTCCAAAGCCGGAGAAAGAAACAGCAGAGCAGACCGAGACGGTAGTGCCGGCACAGGAGGCTACCAAAGAGGCAGGTCACATATCGGAGGATAGGGCTGAAATAAGCGAAAAAGCTGAGGAGGCTGATATATCAGAAACAGAGGATATGGGGAACCCTGCAACAAAACCGGAGACAAAAGAGGAAAGACCTTCCCTTATCGCAAGGCTTAATGAGAAGAAGGCGGTTGTAGCTGCCATGGATCAGAAAGCACCTGCGGTAGCAAAGAAAAAAGAAGAGGTTATAGCATAAGATCAAAGGGCTTCGGGGATTATCTCCGGGGCCTTTTAGAAAGGAGCGGAAATGGCAAAAGACGAAACAAAAGGCGAAAGCCTTAACGATGCCGCTGTCATAAGCGCATTTAAGGATAAGACCAAAGAGAAGTTCCATGAGCTTGACGGCATGGATCCTGAAACGATAGAAGCTAATGTTAAAACAATAGTGCAGGGCATAGTGAATGATTATGGGATGGATGTAACCATTGAGGATGTCGTTGTATCCGGCAGTCGTTGCAGGGGTATGGAGGAGAAAGGAGCTGACCTTGATGTGGTGTTGTATTACAGCGGCTCGGTGAGGGAGGACGATCTGTTTAACACTCTTAATCAGGGAAATATCATTATGGGTGGTGTAAAGCTCGATATAAACACGATATCACAGGAACAGCATGGGAGTCTTTCCGAGTATCTGACCGGTGTGGAAGCGTACCTTACAGAAAAACAGGCTCAAATAATACAGGAAGCACAGCAGCATAACACAGAGATAACCTATACCGTTGCGGAGTGTGGCGAATTTCACAGCATGGGAGCCTATTATGAGGGAATTGCCACGATAGAAGAGGCAAAAGCATTGTTTGAAGGCATCTGTAAAAATCATAGTAATATGATCCCTGCTGTCGGTATCAACATACATGAAGCCGGGACACCGGAGATAGATGATGTGCAGATGGATGTGCTCTATGGAAACAGGATAGACCTCGATGATCTGCGGTATTTTCCACAGATATGGAATGATCAGGAGGGACTCTCAAAGGTCGGACAGATCATAGATACTTTCCCGGATGCAAAGGTAGTTGGAGAACTGCCGGGATTAACTGTGCAGGATAGAGCGCAACCGGATATGGATGCCGTAAAGCCGGTATATGTCGATGAAGCTGCAAAACTGGCGGCTGAGATAGACAGATTTTCCAGTGACTTTGATCCCTATGAGTACAAAGATACGGTCGATAACTGGGAGTTACAGGTGCAGAATATAGCGGATGATATAAGAAATGGCAACTCTGCTGATTATAAGAAGTACCTTGGAACTGTGATAGAAGAGAGTGACAACATCGAGGATGTCCGTAAGGCAGCTGAGCTGCTTGTGAAGCTGGCAGAATATAAGCCGCTTGCCAAGGTGGAGGAACTTGAGGAGGTCAATCTTAACCAGATTGACAATGTACTCAGCAACACGGTTCCAAAATCCGAGGAGAAAAGGGAAGCCCGGCAAGCGGAGCAGGAACGCTTGGAAGAGCTGCAACGCATCGAGGAAGAGGAAAGAAAACGCAGGGCAAGAGGGGAACGCCCATCACTACGGGCGAGACTTGCGGCAAAGAAAGCTATAGTAGCGGCAAACAGTGCGGTCCCCCAAAGAAGTAAACAGCGAGAGGCGCAGGAAGCAGTAGCTTCACAGAGAGATATATAAGTTTAGGGGTGTGGGACTTCGGTTCTGCACCTCTTTTTTTATAAAATCATAAAATAAGAGCTTAATATTTGGCTTGATATGCTTAAAAAATACTTTGACGATATCAACATTTTTGTTTATAATTAAAATGATGTGTTGTAGCTTGTTGCGAGTGGACAGAAAGGTAATGGGATGACTGTAACAGAACAGATTAAAGTTTTATGTGTTAGGTGCAATGTTAGTGAGGCAGAATTAGCAAGGAGGTTGGGAAAATCACCGCAAAGCTTCAATTCAAAAATGCGAAGAGGAACATTCAGTGTTGAAGAGATGGATAAAATAGCCGATGCATTGGGTGTTGATTTTAAGCGAGCATTTATATTGGCGAATGGAGAGGAAGTTTGATGAAAACATCAGTAAAGAAAGTATTCCGGTTAGGTGAGTTGTTCTGCGGACCAGGCGGACTTGCTTATGGTGCAACAACGGCGAGAATAGACGATTCTGAGTATAAAATTGTGCACAAATGGGCAAATGACTATGATGCGGACACCTGCAAGACATACATTAGGAATATATGTCCGAATGAAGTAGAGTCAGTTATATGTGGAGATGTTAGGAAATTGGACATAGAAAGTCTGGGAGATATAGATGCGCTTGCATTTGGATTCCCATGTAATGATTTTTCGGTTGTGGGAGAGCAGAAAGGATTCAATGGGAAATACGGACCACTTTACTCGTATGGTATTCAGGTTCTTAAAAGATATCAGCCTGATTGGTTTTTAGCAGAAAATGTAGGCGGGTTAAAGAGTGCTAATGAGGGAAAAGCATTTGAGAAAATTAAAGAGGATATGATTGCTGCTGGATATAGAATCTATCCTAACTTGTACAAATTCGAGCAGTATGGGGTTCCACAGGCTAGGCATCGTATGATCATTGTTGGTATCAGAAATGATCTTCCTTTTGAATTCAAAATACCAAGTACGGAGCCATACAAAAAAATAGATGTTACCTGTCGAACAGCAATAGAGGTACCTCCAATTCCAGAGGATGCGGCAAATAATGAAAAGACTAAACAATCTGCGACAGTAGTGGAGAGATTAAAGTATATAAAGCCAGGACAGAACGCGTTCACTGCCAATTTGCCAGAAGAATTGCAACTCAATGTCAAAGGAGCAAAGATAAGTCAGATATACAAAAGACTTGATCCGGAAAAACCGGCATATACGGTGACAGGCTCTGGTGGAGGAGGAACGCATATTTATCATTATGAGGAACCTCGGGCACTGACAAATAGAGAAAGGGCACGATTGCAGACGTTTCCGGATGATTATATTTTTGAGGGATCCAAAGAATCTGTGCGCAAGCAGATAGGAATGGCGGTGCCGTCAAAGGGGGCAAGGATTATTTTTGAGGCAATATTAAAAACATTTGCAGGTGAGGAATACGATAGCATAGAAGCGAAAGTTACGGAGTGACAAAATGTTAAATTATTGGTGGGTTACAAGACCGAAGAGAAAATTGAATTCAATACCGGAAGTGCTAGCGTCGTTTGCAAATTTGTCTCTTAACCAAGAATGGGAAGGACAAAGAGACAGCCATCTTGCTTATGAGTCTGCATTGGAAGAGGCAGGTTTAAAACGCAAAGGAGAAAGACGAGATCAAACTGGAGGCGGTGCACGAACTTATAAGGCATGGCTTGTGAGCTTGGGATTGATTTTTTCACAGGAATCAACAGGTAAAATAAAGCTTACTCTTGCCGGAGAAGCAATTATGAATGGAGATTCTCCGGTAGAAGTATTAAAGGATCAGATTCTTAAGTATCAGTTCCCATCTTCGTTTTCTGTAGGAAGGGGAGTGCAGGTAAGTGATAGGTTTAAGGTGCATCCTTTCTGGTTTCTACTGAAACTTTTATCAGATGAGAGAGTGGGATATCTGACAGAGGATGAAATAGCGAAGATTGTAGTAACTGAAGCAGAAAACGAGAGCAATAAGTGTTTTGAGGCTGTTGTCACACATCTTATAGACTATAGGAGTTACGGGGACAAGTGTTTAGATGAAGATTTCTTTGAAAAATACAAGTCATCCAAAGGAGAAGTAAACCCAGAGCATCCATTTAGCCATTTGACGGATCTTGCCAACACGCTGATGAATTGGCTTGAGTATACCCAGTTGGCCAAGAGAGAAGAGGGAAAAATCGCAATTCTGGATGATAAACGAGATGAAACAAATAGAATCATTTCAGAACCATTGAAATTTGTGGATAGACCCGAGCAACATGAATATTTTCAGCGAAAATATGGTCTTGATCCAAAGCATAAAAAGGATAGTAGAAATCTTGCACTGACGCAGACCGTTACCGCAAGGATGATTGATATACAGAAAATAAAGCAGGCATTTATTGCACTCTCGTTAAAGAGACCAATAAAAAGGATCTCAACCGAGGTGGTGGATTATATTGTTTCCACAACAGGTGTTGATGGAAAATTGACAGAGGATATACTCGTTGAGTGTTATCCGCACGGAGCTATTGGCGGCTTTATGACTGAATATTTTGAAATGGCATTTAAAGGAACTGAGGAAGCTGTGCAGTTCGAGGTAGCTACCACGGAGTTGTTTAAGGATGTCTTTGGCTTTAATGCTATACACTTGGGACAAACAGGAAGTAAATCTGCACCGGATGTTCTGCTATTATCTGATTCCGACGGATATCAGGCAATCATTGATAACAAAGCGTATAGTAAGTATAGTATTTCCGGAGATCATCATAATCGGATGGTTCATAATTATATCGAAAACGTAAGGAATTACAGTAGTTTTGATGTTCCAATTGGCTTTTTCACATATATTGCAGGTGGGTTTGGAAATCAGATAGATCGACAAATTAAAAGTATTTCGGCGGAAGCAAATGTACATGGCTCGGCCATCACAGTGTCAAATATGATAAAACTTGTAGAGGATCAAGAGAGCACCCCGAGAACTCACGCAAATTTGCGAGACATTTTTTCTGTTGATAGGCAGATAGTATTATCCGATTTCTAGGTGATTTTAGTATACCAAGATTATGCAACTGGTTGGCAATTAGAAGCATATAGTCTCATGAATTAAAACCATACTGTAAAAGTTGACTAATAATTTGTCAGAAAATCGACAAATTTTGTTACATTTGCTTGACAAGTGGCTTGTCATAGCATATAATCGTAATTGGTGTTATTTATGTAAAAGGGAGAGATTCTCTTGACAAAGAGAAAATAAAAGGGAAAGAAGATGTAGTGAACAGCCATGATTGATATTATGCAAATATAAGATGATTAATTGATAGACGCAAAGAACTTAAGGAATCTTAATTTCTTTGCGTTTTGTGTCTAATGGGTACCTTTGTTATATACGGGGTTCTTTTGAATAAAGTAAGAGGAGGAAGGATGCGAGAACTGACACCGGAAAAACAGAATGAAATGATGGAAATATTAGCCAAAAGGCTCCCACTGATTAGGAAGGAGATGAATATATCGCAAACAGAACTCGGAGAAAAGGTTGGTTTGAGCAGGCAAACTATTTCTTCAATAGAAAGAGGTACAGCAGCGTTATCTTGGAATAACTATTTAGCAATTATGATGTTTATAAACGCAAATAAGGATCGCTGCAAAACGTTATTCAACGATGATAGTCAGGATTTGATAGATGCTCTGGCTGTTGCCGTTAGAAAATAAAGTACGAAAGCAAAGAAAGGAACAATTATGAAGAACATAGGACTTACAGATGAAGAAGTTCAGAAATCAAGAGAACAACACGGATCTAATGTAATTCCGGATTCAGAACCCACCACATTCTGGGATGAATTTAAGGAGACATTCAGTGACCCCATGATTCGAATATTGCTTGCAATCGTGGTAATTATGCTTGTAATGTTCTTTCTGGGGCATGCAGAGATTTATGAACCTATAGGAACTATAGTAGCAGTACTTATTGTTGCGTTTGTAACCGCTAAGACTGCTGTGGCAAGCGATACAAAATATCGTGAACTGAAAGACAGCACAAAAAAAGATACTTGTAAGGTATATAGAAACGGGATTATAGGAGTTATAGAAGTAGATGATGTTGTAGTAGGCGACAAGATCATACTTCAATCAGGTGACAAGGTACCAGCAGATGGCATTCTCGTTGAGGGTGATCTGAGGGTGGATAACTCTGTACTTAACGGCGAAGCGGAAGAGTGCAAGAAATACGCAGCTGATGAAGGATTTGTTTTCCCAGAAGAATTAACAGGTGATACCTTTGTAGATAAACATTCGTTGTTCCGTGGCGCTGTTGTTTTTGACGGTGAAGGAATAATGGAAGTATGTAAAGTCGGCTTGAAGACTATGATGGGTAAAATGGCCGAGGAAATGCAGGAGGATGAACCTGATTCACCATTAAAGGTGAAGCTTTCAAAGCTTGCAAATCAAATTTCCGTGTTTGGATATGTATCCGCTGTAGTGATAGTTATCCTTTATATGGCTTATTTTGTTATCAAGGCAGGCGGATTCAGCGCATATTTGGCTACAGGCTGGAGTGATATTTTGATGAATATCATCGAGGCAGTATCTTTGGCTATTCTTATTGTTGTATGTGCGGTTCCGGAAGGACTTCCGCTAATGATCTCCCTTGTTTTAATGCAAAATACAAGCCGTATGCTGGATCATAATGTTCTTGTTAGAAAAGCTGTTGGTATAGAGACAGCTGGTTCGCTAAATATTCTTTTTAGCGATAAAACTGGAACAATTACCAAAGGTAGCCTTGAAGTTGTGGAATTCTTTACACCTGATGGGGCAGTAATTCCGTTGGATCAGATGAAGTCGCACGGAAAAGTTAAATCCCTTGTGAATATTGCTATTGGTAAGAATACGGCATCTATGTTTGATGGCGAACATAGGGTAATAGGTGGTAATGCTACTGATCAGGCACTCATGAGATTTCTTGGGGAGGAAGAATTTAAATTCCTTTCAGGTGGTACAGATAAAGCTACTGACTATAGTGTTGGCCTTTCACAGGGCTTTAATTCGGCAAATAAGTTTAGCCAGGCTGAAATTCGTGAATTAAAGCAGGTATTTTACAAGGGCGCTCCTGAGAAGTTTGTTGCCCTTGCTAAAAAGGGATTGGATGCTGATGGTAATGTAGTTGATCTGTTCCCAGATGTACTTAATGAAAAGATTAATGAATATGCTTCCAGAGCTATGAGAGTATTGGCATTTGGATACTCAGATAGTCCTTTTAAGGAAGATACTATAAATGATGATGTTGTTATTATCGGCTTTGTTGCTATTCGAGATGATGTAAGACCTGAAGCGAAAGAGGCAATACGAGAAGTTCAGGGAGCCGGTGTTCAGGTTGTAATGATTACAGGAGATAGACTTGAAACAGCTGTTTCTATCGCTAAAGACGCTGGTCTGATGCAGAAAGAAACTGACCGAGCATTAACTTCTGCCCAGTTAAATACAATGAGCGATGATGAAGTTAAGAAAATAATGAAGGATATAAGGGTTATTGCAAGAGCTCTTCCTACAGATAAATCAAGAATGGTTAAGCTTTGTCAGGAAATGAATCTGGTTGTGGGAATGACAGGCGATGGTGTAAATGATTCTCCAGCACTTAAGCGAGCTGATGTTGGATTTGCAATGGGAAGCGGAACAGAAGCTGCAAAGGAAGCTGGCGAGATTGTAATTATTGATGATAACTTCAGATCAATAAAAGACGCTATTCTGTATGGGCGCACGATTTATAACAATATCCTCAAGTTCTGCAAATTCCAGTTAGTGATAAATGTTGCAGCGGTTATTGTAAGTGCCATAAGTCCATTTTTCGGAATAGTAGAACCATTGAAAGTTACGCATCTTCTATTTGTAAACCTCGTAATGGATAGTTTAGGCGCAATAATGCTTGGAAATGAACCTGCGCTTGAGAAGTATATGACTGCAGCGCCTCGTAGAAGAGATGAAAGTATTATCAGCAAAGCAATGGCAGCTCAGATTGGAATTATGGCATTGTGGATGACGATTATAAGTTTCTGCTTCCTGAAACTTCCGGTATTCAAGGATATATACGGAACAGATGAAAAGCTGTATACCGCATTCTTTGTGCTATTCGTTGTTTCCGCATTGTTTAATGGATTCAATGTTCGTGATAACGGTTTTGGAATCTTCAAGGGGTTAAAAGATAATCCGGGCTTCTTAAAGGTATGGTTAACGATAGTACTGGTACAGGCACTTATTGTGAATGCTGCCTTGGTTCCGGTAAAAGCATTTGAATGGATCAGTTCAATGTTTAGTTGTACACCTTTCGGACTGGTTGGTTGGCTTGTTGTATTTGCGTTAGCATTTACGATGATTCCGATCGATATTCTGAGAAAGGTTTTGATGGGGACATATAAAAATTCATAAGGAGAAAAGGGTATGGCAATTAACTTAAACAAGGGGCAGAAAATTAACTTACAGAAGAATACCCAAAGACCGGGCTTGGGAGAAATCCTTGTAAATTTGAATTGGAATTCTAAGCCTGTAAATCAAGGTTTCTTAAAAGGCCTGTTTGGGGGGAATTCAGGTATTGATCTGGATTTGGGTTGTTTATATGAGTTGAAAAACGGAAAAAAAGGTGCTGTTCAGGCATTAGGAAACTCTTTTGGGAATCTTTCAGCACCTCCGTATATCTCTTTGGATGGTGATGATAGAACCGGAGCATCCACGGCTGGAGAAAACCTTAGAATCAATGGAGATCATGTTTCCGAGATAAAAAGAATACTAGTTTATACCTTTATATATGAAGGTGTGGCAAATTGGCAACAGGCGGATGCAACCGTAACGATTAAGTATCCTGGAGCAGAAGATATTATAGTAAAGATGGATACATTTAATTCATCGCAGATAATGTGTGGATTGGCTTTATTCCAGAATGTTAATGATGAAACGTTCAGCGTTGAAAAGATAGTTCAGTTCTATCAGGGGCATCAGGCACTAGATCAGGCATTTGGTTGGGGAATGCAGTGGAAAGCAGGAAGAAAATAATAGAGGAGGATAGCGTATGTCGATTAACTTGTCAAAGGGTCAGAAGATTAATTTATCAAAGGAAAGAGCTGGGTTATCTCGTGTTATGGTCGGCCTGGGCTGGCAGGAAGTTCAACAGAATACAGGCTTTTTAGGATCATTATTTGGTTCAAAACCTGAGGATATTGATTGTGATGCATTTGCAATCATGTTGGGACCGGATGGAAAGTTGTTGAATCACACTACTGAAATCAAGGAGTGCACTATTTTCTTTAATAACCTCTCTGATCCTTATGGTTCTATCGTTCATCAAGGCGATAATTTGGTTGGAGGATCAGGAGACTGCGAACAGATAGTAGTTGATTTGGACAGAGTTCCGCCTACAGTGTTTACGATTGTGTTCGCGGTAAATATTTATGAAGCATTTAAGAAGAATCAGCATTTTGGCATGCTTCGCAATGCATTTATTAGAGTTGTAGATAGTATGACAGGTACGGAACTTTGCAGATTCTCATTAAATGAAAATTATAACAATGATACTGCTCTTATTGCAGGAGCGCTGACCAGAGGTGAAAGTGGTTGGGAATTCGTAACTGATGGTTCGCATGCACGTGTGGAATCTCTTGTAGATGTTGTGGCCGTGTTTGCACAATAATTGAAGGAGGTAGAAAAAATGAGTATTAACCTACAGAAAGGCCAAAAGATTGACCTGACAAAAGGCGGAGGAGGATTAAGCCGCATTATGGTTGGTCTTGGTTGGGATGAGGCTCAGCCAGCCCCACAACAATCCGGAGGTTTTTTTGGATTATTTAAATCTCAACCGCAAACACAGGACATTGACTGTGATGCATCTGCTATTCTTCTGAATGCCAACGGGAAATTGTATGGTACAGAAGCTAATGATTGTGTGGTTTATTTTGGGAATCTTACACACTCAAGTGGAGCAATCGTTCATCAGGGAGATAATCTTACCGGAGCTGGCGATGGCGATGATGAACAGATCATGGTGGATCTTATGAGAGTTCCTCAGGATGTTTATAAAATTGTATTTGTTGTAAATATTTATGATGCGAGTGTAAGAGGTCAGCATTTTGGAATGATACAGAATGCGTTTATCAGACTTGTAAATCTTTCTAATAACTCTGAAATCTGCCGTTTTAATCTTTCAGAGAACTACTATGGAATGACAGGAATGGTTGTGGGAGAGATTTATCGTTATAACGGGGAATGGAAGTTCAATGCGATTGGACAGCCTGTTCAAGATGCAAGCAGACTTCAGTCTCTGCTTAACCTGTACATGTAAAGGAGGAGAAAGATGAGTATTAATTTGCAAAAGGGTCAGAAGATTGATCTTACAAAAGGCAGCACAGGGTTACAACACATTATGGTTGGTCTTGGATGGGACGAGGCTGAGCAGGGGAGTGCAGGCGGCTTTCTTGGAAAGCTTTTTGGGGCAAAGGGTCATGATATTGACTGCGATGCATCTGCTATAGTCTGTGATGCTAACGGAAAATACCTGGATTTGGTTTATTATCGCAATCTTAAACTTCAGAACGGCTCCATTGAACACCAAGGAGATAATCTTACTGGTGCAGGAGATGGAGATGATGAGCAGATCATGGTGAATCTTAGCAAGATCGCCTCAAATGTAGGTAAAATCGTGTTTGTTGTTAATATCTACGAGGCCACTAATCGCCATCAGCATTTTGGAATGATTAAGAATGCGTTCATACGTCTTGTAGATATGGATAAAAACAGCGAGATATGTAAGTTCAATCTCTCAGATAACTATTATGGTATGGAAGGTTTGATAGTGGGAGAAATATATAAGAAGGACAACGAGTGGAAGTTTAATGCAATAGGTCAGCCGGTACAGAGTGCTAGCCATGTTGACAAACTTACGGCGATGTACAAATAAGACTAACTATTAAAAGTCAAGAGGAAAATGGTTTTTTTGAATAAAACATCATCAGATGTTTTAAATATTAAGAAGGCAGGTTTAAGCCTCAATCAGTACCTTGATAATCGCATGACAAACAGAGCATCTGTATAGGTGCTCTAAGAAAAGGATATGAAGTCAAAGTATTATTTACGGTAGGCTTCGCCAATAAGTTCCATTCGGTAAATAGTGCGTATTAGTTTTTTCGCAGCATGTGAGACTGCAACGTTGTAATGTTTACCTTCTCCTATCTTTTTGGATAGGTATTTACCGAATTCTTCATCCCAGTGGCAGACATATTTCGTGGCATTGAATAAGGCATACCTTAAGTAACGGGAGCCACGTTTTTCCATATGGGAATAGCTGGATTCTAACTGCCCGGACTGATACGTGGAAGGTGATAATCCTGCAAATGCAAGTATTTGATCTGCATTGCTGAATTTGGAGAAATCCCCTACCTCCGCAAGAATCATAGCTCCCATACGGTAGTTTATTCCGGGGATGGTCGTAATCGGTGATCTGGAGGCGTCCATGATGGACTTGATGGACGATTCTATTTCATCAATCTCGTCTGTCATCACTTCAATCAAATGGATGGTGTGTTTCAATTCCATTGATTTTGCAGGCATTACAGAGCCAATGGAACCTCTTGCTGCATCCCTTATGATGATTGCCATATCTCGTCCGTAGCGGCCTTTAGAGGCTGTTTCAAGAAGATTTTTGAGATGGGTAAGATGGCAATCGGCGATGAGTGATGCACCGGGAAATTCGGAAAGCAGGGCGTACACCGAAGCCATATGAAGACTGGGAACGAGTTTTTCCAACTCGGGGAAAAGGATGTTTACAAGACGGGCCACTGATGATTTGAGCTTTGCGCGTTCCTGAACCTTGTCGAAACGATAACGGGTTAATGACTTGAGTTCTTCGCTGTGATATGATGTGTCTGAGTAGGGCTTGAGAGTCTTATCAGTCATCAACATCATAGCAATCGAACTGGCATCGACTTTATCCGTTTTCGTCTTTCTAAGGCTTAGACCTTTTCTGTAAAGATTTGTATGTAACGGGTTGATAACACAGGTGGGTAGACCTTTATCAATGAGCGATCCGAGAAGATTGAGTGAGTAGTGACCGGTAGCTTCAAGACCTACTTTTATTTCGGTCTTATCGTCAGTCACGGAGAAAATCTTCCCATAAAGTTCATCAAAGCCAGCCTTGTTATTCGGGATAGTGAAAACCGGATAGAGTTTATCGGCTTCTGATCCCAGGATGCAGCAATCGTGCTTATCCTTTGCAACATCGATACCAACATAGATCATACACATGATCCTCCTTAAAAGTATTTGACGCTGTATTGGATCCACAGGGCTCTTTGCCGATGTAACCTCGTTCTACATAAACCGTCATGCGGTATCTAACTGATTAACATTGTGACAAAGAGGCTGTGGTTGGAGCCTTATTTAAACCGTCTATGCGGTAGGAGAGAAAAACCAATCCACAGCATCTTCAACAGCATACCCTATACCTTAGAACAGGTAAAGAATGGGTATGACTATATAATACGAGGAGGGACGTTATGGCTATTAATCTTCAGAAAGGTCAAAGAGTAAATCTTGACAGTTCAATGCAGCTTGCGGTTGTTGGTCTTGGATGGGATGTAAATCCTTATCCTGGAATGGGAGACTTCGATTTGGATGCGACAGCATTTCTTCTCGGTGCGAACGGAAAGCTGATAAGTGATGATGATTTTATCTTTTACAATAATTTGAGGAATCCTAGCGGATCTGTTATTCACCATGGAGATAACACAAGTGGCCAGGGAGATGGAGACGATGAGGTGATCACGATTGACTTCGCTAAGCTGCCTCCACAGGTAGAGAAGATTGCAATTTGTGTATCTATCTATGAAGCAGGAACTCCTCAACAGAATTTTGGACAGGTATCTAATGCGTTTGTAAGGGTAGCGAAAGCATCAAACGAATTTGATCTGACCGGTGAGGATCAGCTTAGGTTTGATCTTTCGGAAGAGTTTTCTATTGAGAGAGCAGTTCTGGTATGTGAGATTTACAAATACCAGGGGACATGGAAGTTCAATGCAATCGGAGCGGGATATCAGGGCGGATTGCAGGAATTGCTTGGGTTGTACCAGTAAGGAGGTAAGATATGGCTATTAATCTATCAAAAGGTCAGAGAGTTACCCTGGATAATTCGATGACTATGGCTCTCGTAGACCTTGGATGGGATACGAATCAGTATGATGGTGGTTTTGACTTTGACCTTGATGCATCAGTTTTTTTACTTGGAAGCAATGGCATGTGTGCTAGAGATGAGGATTTTATCTTCTATGGAAATCTTTCAAGTAGAAATGGCGCTGTTGTACATCAGGGAGATAACAGAGTCGGTGGCGGTGATGGGGAGAACATCATCATAGACTTCACCAAAATACCGGCAGATGTGGATAAACTGGCAATTTGTGTAACTATTGATCAGGCTGTAGAAAGAAGACAGAACTTTGGACAGGTACACAACGCATATATACGAATAGCAAAGATTGCTAACGAGTTTGATCTTAACGGGGAAGATCAGTTGAGATTTGATTTGGATGAAGAGTTTTCCATAGAAACTGCAATTGTAGTCTGCGAGATATACAAGAGAGATGGCTCATGGAAGTTTAACGCGGTAGGAGCAGGATATCAAGGTGGTTTGGCTGCGCTTGTTACAAATTATGGGCTTTCAGTTGAATAAATAAACCTTTTCGGGGAAAAAACAAAAAGGAGGAATTGTATCATGGCGGTTAATCTACAAAAAGGACAAAGGGTTTCACTCGACAATTCCATGAGAATGGCTCTTGTAGGCCTTGGATGGGATACTAATAAGTATGACGGCGGTTTTGATTTTGACCTGGACGCATCAGCATTCTTGCTGGGAGCGAACGGAAAATGCTTAAGAGATGAGGACTTTGTATTCTACAACAATCTTAACGGCAGAAACGGAGCCGTTGTTCACCAGGGTGATAACCTTACTGGTGAAGGAGATGGTGATGATGAGGTTATTATCATTGATTTTGCAAAGATACCGGACGAGATTCAGAAGATCGCTGTATGTGTAACAATTCACGATGCTGTCGCCAGAAGGCAGAACTTTGGTCAGGTTTCCAATGCATATATCAGAGTGGCAAAAATAGCAAATGAGTTTGATATGCAAGGTGAGGACCAGATTCGGTTTGATCTGGAAGAAGAATTCTCTATTGAAACAGCTTTGGTTGTTTGTGAAATCTACAGACACAATGGAGAGTGGAAATTCAATGCAGTTGCATCTGGATATCAGGGTGGACTTGAGGCATTAGTTAGAAATTATGGCTTGGATGCTTAAAAACAATCTGAATGGGAAGGCCCAATAAAGGGTTTTCCCATTCATCAAAGGTTAATATGGATGAATTATTAATATCTCATTATGTGAAAAGAACTAAGGTTTTGGGACCATTTGAAAGAAGCGCATTGTGGGTAAGTGGATGCTGTTTTGATTGCGATGGATGTATCGCAAAAGAGATGAACAAGCAAAATCCGACAAGCATGAATGTTGAAACCTTGGTTGAGGTTTTTTCTTCTGAAGATGTCGAAGGGATAACAATAAGCGGAGGAGAACCTTTTCTTCAGGCAAAATCGCTGGTGAAAATGGTAAGAGGAATCCGGGATAAACGGGATTACGGAGTGATTGTATATACAGGATTTGAATATGAAGAGCTAATCAAATCAAAAGACCCTGCCGTAACGAATTTCCTTAAGGAAATAGATATTTTGATAGATGGAAAGTACATCAGAGAAGAAGATGATGGAAAGCCATTCAGAGGTTCAGCAAATCAGCAAATTAGGCTTTTGACTGAACGATATAAAAATGCATATAACTCATATTACATGAGTGAAAATAAAAGGAATATTGAGATCAAAGTTGAACCGGATCACATTTACATGGTCGGAGTACCTTCTGAGTATGGATTAAATACGTGGAGGGAACTGAAAAAGAGGGCGGAAATCAATGGGTAATGAATTTGAAATCTACAAAAAAGATTACATCAAACTGAATCTATATAAGGAAGCTGTTGTTCAGAAAACAGTTGAGTTTAAGCTCTTTCTTGAAATTGACAATGTTGAGAAGGATCTTTTTGATGTCAGAAATGGGTCGAAATATAGATTCAATAATTTCAATGTTACTGAGGATGAAGCTGAAAACTATATCACGTTCAGACCGATTACAATAGGGTGTTATCTGTATTTCAGGCTTATTTGTCAGGTTCCGGTAAGGCTGGATGTTGTTAAAAATGGAACAACTACGGTTGCTCAGTCGTTTGAAATTCCAGCAGGAGAAACAAAGATTGAATTTGATCCGAAGGGATTGGATATGTGTTTGATGAAGCTGGATATTAAGCCAAATACATCTGCACAACCTGCTCCGGCACCAAGTCCTGCGCCTGCGAACAGTAATGCCGGTAGTTTTGGCGGTGGGTTTGATATGCCGACTCCTTTTGATGCTACCCCGAGTCCTAGTCCCGCGCCCGTCTCAACAAATGAGGAAAAAAACAAACCTGTTGGAGGAAGCGCTCTGCCAGGATTTGATCAGGATTTTGGCGCATCAGGTTTTACAGCTCCACAAGTTGAACAGCCGGCTCCTCAGCCTGTATTGAACCCTACACCTGCGCCAGCTCCCGTACCTGCCCCGGCTAAAGTTGAACAACCTAATCCCTTTGGATTTTCAAATAGTGAAGAAGTAAGGGAAAAGGAACAGAGGATTGAGCAACTGAACAGAAGCAATGATTCTTTACAACAGGACATTGATGCTTTAAACGAGTCGATTCGACAGCTTGAAGCTAAGAATCAGGAATTGGTTGATGGTAAGAAAGGCTTAACACAAAGACTGGATAAGCTACAGGCTGAATATGATAAAGATTATAGCAAGTATGAGGATGATCTGAAGGAAATTAGTGAAAAGTATCATATAGACGAGGAAATTCTCAAATTATATGGCGGACAGGAAATAACCACGATAGAAGAACTATTTACACGCGCGGAAATGGATATAACTGCCATAGAAGAGCAGATCAGAAACTTTGTTGAAGCTCAACAGAGAAAAACGACTGAAATTGAAGATGAATTGAAGATTGGTAAGAAGGAATAATAGATTCTCATGGATGAAATAAGGCGTCTGGAAAGGCAATTAAGAGAATTACAAAGTCAACTTCAGAGACAAAACCAAGAAGCTGCTCAGATGCGCCAAAGACTGGCTGCGGAAAATCAGCAGAAGCTTCGCGCCTATGAACAGGAAATGCGAACCAATCTTGACCAACATGACAGAGAGGTTCAGAAAGAGTACGAACGGCTCCTGAGAGAATATCAGGAAAGCATTAGGGAAGAAGTTCAAGAACAGCAGCTTCTGATGGATATTGAGTATCAGAAATTGCTTGCAGACACAAAGGCAAAAGAGCAGGAACTGATGGAAAAATCACGTCAGATGGAAGCTCTTGTCGCAGAGTTAAAGAAGAATACTCAGGATAAGGATGCAGCAAGCGCACAGGAAGCAGAGAAATATATGACAGAAGCAGCACTGTCATATAAAACAGTTGAGAAAAAGCCTCACGAGAAGTTCTTTCCAAAAAGAATAAAAACTTTTCATACAGCTATTTGCGAGGCAAGAACACTATATAAGAGTGGATTGAATGAAGCAGCAATCGCAATCTCTATATCCGCTAGATCAGGTCTTAATAGACTTGGATTTGACATAGATGAGCAGTATGAAGAATGGGCAAGGTTTTATGAGGTATTTAAGAGCAAGGTCGGGCTCATACATCTTCGAATAGTAGATGAACTAGGAGTTTGGCACTCTTTTGCGTTTTCTACAAATAAGAAGACAGACCAACTTAATGATGAAGAAAAAGATGGTGCAAGGAAATCCATAAATTACTGGACCAGAGGTGTTTATGGAGAGATTGTTAATAGAATTAGCGAGTTCGGAAGAGAAATAGCAACGGCTGAAAAGGAAGGAATAAATCAATATCTTTGTCGGGAAGAGAGCATATCTTTGGAAGATATGCAAAAGAATATAGATGAACTCGATAAGATTGCTGAGCAATTGGATCACCTGCTTGTAGTATATAAGGAACGCTACAGTATGTCCTGCGAACGTGCTGATTGGGGAGAATCAATAATTGATTTTCTTGTGGATGAAATAAACCTGGGCTGGATTGAAGAAGAAACTCATTTTAAAGACGTAGAAGCGGATGCGAAGGCTAGAATTGATTATATCGATTATATGACGCTTCAATATGGGCAAACATATGATCCTGTAGATTCGAGAGAGTGGCTTGAGCTGGTGTTTTACAACTCGCTTGAAACTAAGATTTTTATTTATCTTATACCGTATGAAAAAGGGGATCATGTAGAGAACAGAATTGTAATCTATGTTGATTATATTGGAGCAGAAAACGTTGATTATTCCAGACAGGTGTATGCTCATGTTTGTGAAGCAATACAGCTAGAAGAGGATGATGGGATCATCAATTTTGCAACAGATGTCGAACAGCTTACAAGTAACATTAATACAACACTTAGAGAGGCTGGAAGATCTATTAAAACCAAAATGCAACGGATTTAAATGTGGAGGTATTAAGAAATGAGTGGAGAAGCGGGCGGATTAATACTGATTCCGGTGGTGGCAGCTGCAGCACTTCCTATTGTGGGACTGGCTCTGGTTGGCGGAGCTATATATGCTGGTGCGAGTGCGGCGTCAAGAGCAGCAAATAATTACGAAGAAAGACAACGTCAGAGACGAGAAGCAATCAGACAGAGCGGTATAGGTGAGTCTATTGGTTCTTTCAGATCATCTGTTGCTACGAATATGAACGAACAGCTTCGTCTGAATACTGAGGCGTCCAACAGGATGATGCAGGAGATTGAGAGAAACAGGCGAGCAATGATTGAAATGGCTCAATCGAATGATCCGGAAAAATATCACCAGTATATGGGGCAAATTAGAACTTCAAGACAACAGCTTTCAAATGAGTTGTTCAGTATACAGGATAATTTTGTTAAGAATTATCAGGTTCAGATTGCCGAAAGTATGAATAATGTTACCAGAACCATTGATAACCAGTATGCAATGTTTTTGGGAGAATTGCAGCAGTTTCAAAATGATCTTGTTGCAAAAAAGAACCGCGCTCGTCAGATCGCAGATCAATATATTGAGGAAGCGAAGACGCTAATTGCATCGCTTGAAGAGGACTTTGAGGGACAGAAGTTTTCAGGAGGTCAGCTGCTGGAAATACAGAGACAACTCAATGATGCTATTGGTCAGTATAATTTAGAGAATTATGAAGGAGCATTGGCGACAGCTAAAGATGCATCGCTAGCAGCTTTGGAGGAAATATATAAGGCTGATTGTAAGAAACAGGAATGGGATAATTACTACAAATTGGCTTTAACTATTTCGTCTGAATTATCAGCGTATCTGGAGGCACAAGCTGTTGTTACTGAAGAAGCCAAGAAACAGGCTGAGGCAGCAACTGGTAAGCCGCTGGAAGAGGAAATCGTAGGAATCAAGATTAGTGATTACACTGACAAGATGAAAGATGGAAAGAGTCAGTACGAGTATCTTGTTGAGAAGACCGCGGAAATAAAGAAGTTCCTTGAAAGCGATGATGCTAAAAATCTTACAACTCAGCAGTTGAAAGAGTATGTTGAGATGCTTAATGGAAAGCTTTATCCGTCGGCAACACTTGCAATTTATAAGGCTGTATTAAATATGAGTAATGCCTTTTCAAGACAGAATATTAGCGAGGAGATTATAGACTTCTTCGAAGATCATAACTTTACATTCAAAGGCTATAATTATGACGAAGATCAGCATGATAATGCGCTGCATATCGGTTTGGAGAATGAAGCAACCGGTGAGGAGATTATAGTAACACTGGCTCCACAGCTTATGGAGAATGGCGAGGTTCAGACCAGAGTGCAGATAGATCAGCTTTGTGGTGACGAAGCCAATGAGGAGAGAAAGGCATTCTACAGAACAAGTGTAGAAGATGTAGTCGTAAACAATACTCCTGGTGCACAGATTAAGCTTGAATGCAGAAAAGAAACCAGGAATAGACTTTCACAGAACACTGGATTAAGAGACAAACTGAAGTCTTGATGGGAGAGATGTAAATGGGTTCGGTATTGGAAAGACCGCAACTGAATAAGATATTCCTTATTTATGGGCATCTGGATGATATGTTTATTTCAAGAAATCTCCAGAAGAATAATTTTCGACCTTTTTTGAATGGATACCTGAAGAACCTTGGATATGAGCAAATAGTGTTTTATTCGGGTGCAAAGAATGTCGGAAAATTTGTATTGGATGATGAAAGCGCAATCCTAGCAATCAACAAGAATAAAGGGTTGAGACAAGCTTCTTCGTCTAATACAGAGCAAAAACCTGCAGAGAAAAAGCGCAGACGTATTATGAATCCGCGTGCTGGAGCAACCACTGCCGAAGCTTCTTCACAACCGGAATCTCCTAAAACTCAGGAGAGCAATACGACTACTCAGGTCCAGAATGATAATAAGGATGTCAAACTGACTTATAAGCAACCCAAGATTACTCCTGTAGAGTTTTTGGACGATGCGAAGAAAATGATGGCTGATACATCACATAAATCAGCAATTGTTTTTACATTTTTCCAAGATTTCTTTACAGATAGATCGGCTCCGTTACAGCCGTATTTAGAACTTGTTTCGCATCTATGGGATGAGTATACCCACGAGGTCAACGAGAATATTTGTATTTTTCTTGCCCCTCAAATGTCTAACTCAGATCTGAGTAAGATGTTTGATAATATGGAGAACGGATTTGTATTAAAAAACCGTTTCTTTAATGATAATGGGACAATAAACAGAAGATCTACAATAGAGGTAGGACTGCCCAATCTTGACGAGTTGGGGTATATGCTTGAGTACTTAAGAATCATTGGTGATGGTGGAAAAAAGCTTTCATTCAAGCAGGAAGATAAAAAAGATATCACATCGTCGTTGATGTATTTGAGTAGAGAAGCTGATAAAGATGAGAATCGGTCAGGTTATCTTCATGCTATATACAACAATATTGTTGATTACATGAAGAAATCTGAGGAGTATGTTGTCGATTTTACAGAAGAAGATGTAAAGAAAATATATAGTCAGTATAAGAAGATAGACGAGACCGATCCTTTTGAAAAGTTAAAAAATACCAAGGGATGGGAAAGCGTTGCTACCAGAATCGAGGAAATACTTAAAGATTATCGCATGAAGAAGGCCGCGGCAGAAGAGAAAAGCGGTAAAGGCAAAAAGAATAAAGCTGACAAACCTGCTTGGGCAAACGAAAGAATCGACTCCGAGACTGAAAACATAGGGTATAGATATCCTGTTCCTCACTTTATTCTCAGAGGTAATCCTGGCGTAGGAAAAACTACTGTAGCAAGGCTTATTGGGCAGATTTTCTATGATGAGGGAATTCTGCTTAAAGGTAATACGATTGAAGCGAAACGTGATGATCTGGTGGATCAGTATGTGGGCGGTACTGCTATTAAAACTACGGAGTGCGTGGAGCGTGCTCAAGAGGGCGTACTGTTTATTGATGATGCATACTCCCTGTTAGAAAAGGGAGATGACCACAATTATCCCAAGGAAGCAATTGATACGCTTGTTCCTATTATGACCAATCCGGATAAGTACAGATTCTGTATGATCATGGCTGGATATCCGGAGCCTATGGATGAGCTGCTTGAAATGAATTCGGGTCTGCGAAGCAGATTTAGTAAAGCGAACATTCTTACTATTGAAGATTATAAGCCGGATCTTTTGCAGGAAATCTTTGTTAGTAATTGTAGGAAAGATGGTTACAGATTTATCGGTGATGAAGAAGGAGAAACCCCGCTGGATTTGGATCTTTTCTTCACTAATCTTTATAACCAGAGAAACAGGGCTGATTTCGGTAACGCAAGAGATATAGTTGCATTGGCGAAAGAAGTCAAAATGCAATGCTCGCTTCGTGATGATGTATTGAAGTGCATTATTGCGGAGGACTTTGGCGATTCGCAAAAGTATTTTGTTAAGCGTGGGGTTTCATCAATTGATGAGATTTATGCGCAAATTGATAATTATGTTGGAATGGGTTTTGTTAAGGATCTGTTTAAGAATATCAGGTTCGAGGTACTTGATACAATTGACAGCAAGAGGCGCGGGATAAAGCCCGAAGAGTATCCGGATCATTACATTTTTGCAGGTAATCCCGGAACCGGTAAAACCACTGTCGGAAAGATGATCGGTGAGTTTTATCACATGATGGAAGTGCTTGGAGGCGCAGAAACCTTATTCGTAGACGCATCGGACATTATTGGCAATCATGTTGGCGATTCTAAGAACAAGATTGTTGAGGTCATGCAGAAGGCGATTGATCATAATCAGGTGCTGTATATTGATGAAGCTTATCAGATCTCGGAATCTGCATACGGCAATGAGATTATTGGCGCAATGATGACGAAAATGACAGAAAATGCCAGCGATTTCAAAGTCATTTTTGGAATGTACTCCAACAAAGTAGAAGAGTTCTTGAAGATGAATGCCGGTTTGGCAAGAAGATTACGTGTGGTAAACTTCCCTGATTATACACCTGATCAGTTGTTGGAGATATTTGACAGGACTGTAAAGGCACAGGGATGTACCATTACTGATGAAGCTCATGACAGAATAAGATTGATTCTGACTTATAAATATAATGTCAGAGGAGAAGATTTCGGTAATGCCGGAGAAGTAAAGAAACTTGTCATAGATATGAAGAGATTGCGTCTTGAAAGGACATATTCAAGTAGTGATCCTGATATCAATAAGTATGAATATACTCTTGATGACATTCCGGAAGATATGCTGGCTATGGTTGAAGATCAAGTCAATCCTAAATCTCTTGAAGATATCATGGAAGAGCTTAACCAGCAGATTGGAATGTCTGACTTAAAGGACATTATTGTTCAGAAGCAGGAAGAGATTATATTCGCACAAAAGAGCGGCGAGGGAATGGCCGATATCCGTCCCGGATACTATTTCTTTGTTGGTAATCCGGGTACAGGTAAGTCAACCAGTGCTAAGCTATTTGCAGAATGTCTCCATCAGTTAGGAGTGGTTAAGACAAATAATTTCCATTCGTGCACAGCCAAGGATTTGATCGGACAGTATGTGGGTGAAACAGATAAGAAGACATATGCGTTATTACAGAAATCAATGAATAGTGTGCTTTTTATTGATGAAGCATATAGCCTTTCCTATGCGGACAGTCATTCAGATACGAACTATAAAAAAGAGGCATTAGAGCAGATCATAGCATTTATGGATGAGCCGGAACATAGGAAAAAATGTTGCATTATTCTTGCCGGATACGAGAAGGATATGCAGGGGTTATATAAATCTAATAGTGGAATGCGCTCACGAATTGAGGAAGTACATTTCAGAGATTATACGGCTAAGGAAACCTTTGATATCTTTGCGCTGTTTTGCCGGAAGAATGGCTATACTATTACGGATGGTGTAGAAGAAATCTATATTCCTATCTTTGAAGAATTGAAGAAGCTTGAATACTTCTCAAATGGCCGAACAGCACGAACTATATTTGAGAAAACAACTATGAACCTGAAGAGGCGTGTTGTTCGTTCAGAAAATATAAGTGGGGAAGATGCAAAGAAAATCTTACCGGAAGATTTGTTATCACTTGATGAGGCAGTTGCGGTAATTGGTGTTGATGGAAAGTAGGTCAGAAATCGGAATGGATAAGGCAAACTTATATAACCTGATATATGGCATGGAACTTTTTAAGCCTCGATTTCAGTCGGCAGAGGCTTATCAAAGTGCTTCTGTTAATGTGATCGAAAAGTATGAAAGTGCTAAGGTAAATGGCACATCCATAGGAGCTATTGATTTTAATCGAATTGAGTTTGATTTGAAATCTGGCGAAATATTATCCTTTCCGACAGATAGAGTAAGCCATGAAAATTGCTCATACGACCAATGGAAATTATGTCCTGAAGAGTTCTATATGGGAGCAGAATGGAATGAACAACAAGACTTATTTTGCCTTGCTTTGCTACTTTATGTTCTGAGATACTATTCGCTACCATATGACGGAGTGGAAGAGAGCAAGTCGTTCGCTATGGAATTAGGACAGAGAAAAGAGAATTATAGAAATCTTAAATTTGTCTTCTTGGAAGAGAATCAGAGCAATGCGCTGAACAGTTTAATAGGATCCAGTACTGTTTCGTTTTGGGATAATGATGAAAATGATGAGATAAAAGCAATGTTCACAAAGGTTTTTAGTAACAGAACAGATAGTACCCAGCGGCCTCAGATATCAGAGTGGAAAGCACAGTTTGGTTTTAGTACTAAGCAGGACAATGATGGCTATACGCTTTCAAAGGATGGTGTGACCATTCGATTGAAAGATGGGCTTGAGATATTCAGAAAAGATATATCACCAACAGAAGATGACAGGAAACTCGGCGTTGTTGTAAGCAGTAATAAGGATAAGAAGGTGCTTGCACTGGGAAATACTTCTGAGGAGACGTGGAGGGTGGATTTACCAGACGGACAAAAGCTTTCTGTAGCTCCGAAGAGTGCTGCACCAATAGCGAAAGGTGCAGTAATAGATTTTGGATTTGAAAAGGTGAATATTATTTAAGAGAGGTGACAAGATGCCATCATTAACTAAAGGTGAACAGATTCCCACTATTGATGGGAGTCAAAGCGTACAAATAATTGAATATCTTGCAGAAGGCGGACAGGGTGAAGTTTATAAAGTTAATTATCAGGGAAAAACTTGCGCACTGAAGTGGTATAAACGTCCAGTGCCTCCGGAAGCTTTTTACGAGAACCTGAAAAGTAATGTGAAAAAGGGAGCACCTAATGAGCATTATCTTTGGCCTTTGATGTTAACGGCAAAGTATAAGGGAAGCTATGGATATATCATGGAGCTTCGCCCATCGAAGTATCATGAGTTTGGAGAATTCTTATTGAACATCGTTCGCTTTAAGGATTATGAAACTATGTTCAGAGCCTGCTTAAACATTGTTGAGAGCTTTCGCGTATTACATAGTATGGGATACAGCTATCAAGATGTTAATGAGGGTGGATTCTTCATTAATCCTGTCGATGGAGACGTATTGATATGTGACAACGATAATGTTGCTCCTTATGGTGTGAACCTTGGAGTCAAGGGTATGGCGAGATATATGGCTCCTGAGGTTGTTATAGATCAGACACGTCCGAATACTCATTCAGACAGATTTTCGTTAGCAGTATTGTTGTTTAGATTATTCTATATTGACCATCCGCTTGAAGGAGAGTACACAATTCAGTTTCCTTTAACAGATGCGATTGGTGCTCAGTTATATGGTGTTAATCCGATTTTTGTTTATGATCCAAATAATGACAAGAACAGACCTAACCCCGAAGCGCAGCCTAATGTAATTAAGCGGTGGAATATGTATCCGCCGGACATTCAGTATACTTTTACTAAAGCCTTTACAAAGGGGATGAAAGATATTAACAACCGAGTAACGGAGGTTGAATGGGAAGAGGCTCTTATCAAGGCAAGGGGAATGCTTGTTAAAATAGATGGACGTGAACAGTTTATTAATGCTTACGCAAAACAGCCTATTCCCCAGGGTTGCAGATTCTTAAAGTTGCCGGAGTATGTAGTTGTACTTGGAAGTGACTCGAAAATCTATAACTGCCACATTGATCAGTATAGCGCTGACTATACTACAGTGGCGGGAATGGTAAAAATGAGTTTGTCAGATAAAAGTGTATTGGGACTTGGCAATCTGAGTAACAGTACATGGAAAGCAATAAAATCCACAGGAGAGTCAATGGATGTTCCGCCTCAAGGATATGTGAAGCTTGATCCGGGAACCAAGATAGATTTTGGCGGAACTGTTGGAGAAGTATTTTAAAGGAGAATGAAAAATGGCTGATTTTTGGGATGGATTTGATTTTCCAACATTGGATCCTCAAACACCGGCACCAGCAAACGTAACAGCGCCTATTGAACCTACCCCTACGATTGATACTATCGCTACAAATCTTGTAAAGAGAGCGATGGTTGTTTTCCTGATTGTAGACATTTCGGGAAGTATGAAGGGAGCAAGAATTGGCGCTGTCAATGATGCAATCCGTAATCTCTTACCAGAATTAAAGAAGAGAGAAGCTACAAATACCAATGCAGAGATTAAGATTGCAATTATGGAGTTTTCGAGCAGTGCGAATTGGAAGACACTTACTCCGCAACCGGTATCTTCTTTTGTGTATGACGATATTACATATGTTAGTGGCGGAACGAACTTTGGGGCAGCATTCAGAGCTTTAAATGAAAAACTATCGAGAAAGGCATTTCTTAATGCGGCTGCTGGTTCGTATACACCTCTGATTATATTGCTTACAGATGGAAAACCGTCAGATATAGCATTGTATCCGGATGAATTGAATAATCTGCGGCATAATTCATGGTTTCAGTATGCAACCAAAGCGGGAATTGCCATTGAAGAAGGAGCTTTAAGTCCGGAATGTAAAAAAGTTCTCTTGGAGTTCACCGGAAATGAAAAAATGGTTCTGGAGGCACGTAATACAAATATTCTGACAAAGCAGATTGAGTTGGTTACATTGACGGGTGTTGATTTTGTAACGCAGCAGGGTTCACTTCAGAATTCTAATAACAATGCCAGACCTTCAAATGCAACATCGTTTGGTTCTACTGTAGCAAATACACCGCCGGTACAAACTCCTCAACAGAGTCAGCCAGCACCTACCCCTGCCCCGGCTCCTGCACCCACTCCTGCGCCTGCACCACAGCCGTCGGCATCACCTATTCAACAGACATCTAATGTGGATGTTCATGCAGGGGCAGATCCGGTAATTCCGGGATTGGATACCATAGACTGGGAAAATGACTTCCCTACTTTCGGATAATCTGGAGAATTATTAGATGAAGAACGGCAAATATGCAGTGATAAATAGTCATATGAAAGGTGCTTCGCATGTAGCTAAGGGAATGGATTGTGAAGATTTTTCTGATGTCTATTTGGACGATAGGATTGCCATTGCCGTAATAAGTGATGGCCATGGTGATAAAAATTGCTTTCGAAGTGCAAAGGGAGCTTTTTATGCCTGTAAGTCTGCTATTTCAACTGTCACACAATTGCAGGATTATGGGGAATTAAAGACCTCTCCGGACAGAGTAATTACAGAGATTGAAAAGAATATAGTTTTAAGATGGAATGAATCTGTTTTGAGTGATGTTCGGGATAATCCGATTCAAGATTCCGAGCTTGAAGGCTTAAATGAAGACGCGGTAGCAATGTTGCGCGAGGGCAGACGTCTTCAAAAAATATATGGATGTACCCTTATAATGACATGTATTTTAGATGGTTTTTGGTTTGGAATACAGGTCGGTGATGGTAAGTGCGTATGTGTGTATGAAAATGGACTCTATAATCAGCCCATACCCTGGGATAATGTGGGATGTGTTGGTAATAGATCGACATCTATCTGTGATTCAAAGGCATTTGATAATTTCAGATATGTATATGGAACAGATATACCAACAGCTTCATTTGTTGCATCCGATGGCGTTGATGAGAGCTTTGATGAGAATGGACTAAATAAGTGTTACTATTCGTTGGCTGTATGGGCAAAAACACTTAGTGATGAAGAATTAAAGACTAATTTTGATCAGTTGTTAGACAGAATCAGCAATGGCGGAAGTGGCGATGATGTATCTATATCCGGCATTGTGTCTATGCAAAGAGAAGTAAAAAAACCCGTAGCCACCTCTGAACAGGTTGCTGAAAAAATGGGCGAATTGTTCGGGACACTAAAAGAAGTTGAGAGCAGATATATTGAACTGCGGGATCAGGAAGCAGATATTGATAAAACGGTCTCTAATGTAGAGAGTGAAATAGAAAAACTTGAAAGAGAGATTGAAGAAAAAAGGCAGAGCATCGCAGATAAGAAACTGGAAAGAGATAGTTTAAGACGAAATCTTGATAATGTTTCTGATCAATATCGAGAGTTAACAGAGCAATTCAAGGTTGCAAAAGAGAGAAAGAAACAAGTCGATGATTATTGGAAGAGCTTAGGTGTGGAGCCTACTGATACTTCGAACATTGAAAGCTATATACCTACTGAGATAAGCGCAAGACAGGAAGATGTACCGGACGTGCGTGTAAATGCAAAAGATAATAGACCTGGAGAGAATTTGGTTCAAAATCATATTGAAGCTGATGCACGCACTGAAACAGAGGTTACAAGCAATTCAAAAGAAGAGAACAAGCCACGAGAAAGTGAACCTGAAAACAGCATTGCGAATATAGCAGAACCGCCGATAACGCCTGTAATTGAACAAGCTACAGAACCGCCAAAAGATAATGGATGTGCACCGCCTCAAGGGAATTACAAGAAATCGGGGATTTTTGGAAATTTGTTTAAGAAGGGATAGTTATTATGGCAGACATGGGACAGATTCAAAACCAAGTTAATACTGCCTGCTCAAGATATAAAGAAGACCAACAAAAGATGCAAGCGGCCACAAGTGCCATGTCTATGTATCAAAGCCAGATGAATCAAGCACAGAGTGAGCTAAGTAGTATTCAAGCGGAAATGAGTTCTAATGCGAGCGAGATTCAGCGTCTACAGTACGAGATTAGTAATAGTTCAGATGACGAAGGTGGAGGCAATCCGTATGCCGCTCAGAGGCTGAATCTTCTGTATCAGAAGCAACAAGCTCTGAATATGAAAGAGGATCAGGTTAGTGCAGAACTGGGGCAGGCGAGAGCAGGATATTCTCAAGCTCAGAGTCAATATGCACAGGCAGAAGCTGATTTGAACAATACGCGGCAATATCTTGAAGCATTTAGAACACAAATGATACAGGCCGCAGATGAAGCTCAAACGAAAGTGGATGGTTTTAATCAGTCACTTCAAATCCTAAGCGGAGCTTCGGGTAATATGTTTGGAGGGGCTGCAACCTCACAGTTGGGTAATCTTCAAGCCTCAAGAAATCAGTATCAGGAATATTTGTATTTTGCACAGAATATCATTGATCAAATAAGCTCAACTATAGATGATCAAGGATCGGCAAGAGTACGAACCTTAAGTCGAAGTGGAAGGGAGACTGGAAGTTACGAGACCAGATTTGAGAGAGAGATGACGACTCAACCTAACCGTGTTGGAGAGTTTGCACCGTCATCGCCTGCATCAAATGCAAATGAATGGGAGGAGATTATGAGAGATGCACCGCCTTTTGCTGGTGGTGGAAGACATTTATAGGATATGGAGGGAGTAAGGGATGAGATATTTATTTGATTCTACATATATATTGGTTCTTATAGGCTTGCTTATAAGCCTTTGGGCATCGTGGAATGTAAAAAGAACGTTCAAAAAATATAGTCAATATGGGAATTCAAGGCATGTAAGGGCGGAACAAGCGGCTCAGATGATACTAACTGGAGCAGGCATTCGTGATGTCAGGATAGAGAGAGTGAGAGGTGAATTAACAGATCATTATTCGCCCAAGGAAAAGGTTTTGAGATTATCTGATTCGGTGTATGGATCTGAATCAGCAGCGGCAATAGGGGTGGCGGCACATGAGTGTGGCCATGCCATACAACATAACAAAGGATATGCACCGTTAGCGATCAGATCGGCAGTTATTCCGGCAGCAAGCATTGGATCAAAACTGTCATATCCCATTATACTCTTAGGACTGGTATTTGGTTGGGTTGGATTGTTAAATATTGGAACAGCGTTATTTGCACTCGTAGTTTTGCTTCAGCTGGTTACTCTTCCGGTAGAGTTTGATGCTTCTGCGAGGGCTATGAAGATTTTGGATGACAATGGAATTCTTTACAGTCAGGAATTGAATGCTGCTCGAAAAGTATTATTCGCGGCAGCTTTGACATATGTAGCGGCACTGCTGACATCAGTTTTGCAGCTGATTAGGCTTTTGCTTCTGAGAAGACGAAGATAGAGGAGTATTATTTTATGAAGACAGTGATTTGGTTAAATCATTGGTTTAGCACAGCATATAATATAGTTTCTATGCTGAAAGAAACAGGAAAGTTTCATATTATAGGATCGAATGAACAGGAGTTTTCGGTATTAAAAGAAATATGCGATGAATGGTATTCAGAACCTGATAAATGTAGCGATAGAGAGTATATAGATTTCTGTCTTGAGTTTTGCAGAGAGCATAAAGTAGATATTTTTATGCCCCATCGTCATTTGACGGTGGTAAGTAAGTATAAAGAGAAGTTTGAAGAAAACGGGATTAAGGTGATGGTAGATGATTATTCTATCATTTCCATTTTAAATGATAAAAGATCATCATATGAGTATTTCAAAAAGGTGCAGGGGGTAAATGTACCTGATTATTATGTGGTGGAACGTCTGCCGGAGTTTATGGATGCATACGAAAAGATTCTGGCGAAATATGAAAAAGTATGTTTCAAGTTCGTTAAAGATGAGGGGGGTAAAAGCTATAGGCTGATTGATAACAATAGAAAGGGCTATGCGGCACTTTTCAAGAAGCAGAACACCAGGATGACTCTAGATTCTGTTGTGGAAGCGTTATCTGAGAAGGAAGTGTTCTCGCCTATTATGGTAATGCCGTTTCTGGAAGGTGATGAAATAAGTATTGATTGCTTGAAAACAAGAGACGGAAACATCATGATTCCGCGTATTAAAGGTAATGCCAGGTTTGAACAAATAAGCTATGAAAAAGGCATTTTGGATCTGTGTGATCTTGTGCTTAACAATGTAGATTTGGAATGCCCGTGCAATGTGCAGTTTAAATATATGAAAGATATACCGTATTTTTTGGAGATTAATACTCGTATGTCCGGAGGGATTCATATGACATGTAAGGCTGCGGATGTAAATATACCTTATATAGCAATAATGAAACTAATGGGAGAGGATATAAAATGGAGCATTAACAGGAGAGAAGTTGTTATCTCTCAGGTCGAGGTTCCACTATTCTTTGAGTAATGAATGCATATTTTATTGATTTAGATGGGACACTGATATTCTCTCATCGTTATTATCACGAAGGATATAAACCTATTGAAATATACAAAAATAAACAGATATCGTTCATAGAAAGAGAAACGCTTACTATTCTTGAGAAAGTGATTAACTGCGGTGAGTTTATACCGATAACGAGCAGAACAAGGGCACAATATGAAAGAATAGAAATATTCAAGGAGAATTGTCCACGGTATGCTTTGTTGGATAATGGAGGGATTCTTCTGATAAATGGAGAAGAAGATTCTCTTTGGTACGAGGATACAAAGCGATTATTAAAGAATTCACAGGAAAAACTAAACGATATTGCAACCTGGGCGGCACAATATGCAGATGTAAAGATTCAAGATGAGATCGTTGTATTCATTAAGACGGCAGATAATATATGCCGAGAAGAAGTGATTAAGGGATTGGATCACTATCAAGGATTTTATTGGTTTTTGCATGGCGAAAAGCTATATGTATGCTCTGAATTGTTAACAAAAGGAGTTGCAATAAAAAGATTTAAAAATAGGTTTTCTGTGGAAAGAAGCATAGCTGCGGGCGACAGTGAAGTTGATTTTTCGATGATTGATTATGTTGATAAATTTGTTACAGACGAGCGTAATCGAGAATTTCTTGATTCGGAAAAGGTAGTGTTTGCTGTACAAAGAGAGGTAGCACGCACAGCAATGAATATGAAATGAGGTAGAAGTTGGATGGCAAAGAGTATTTATGAGATTAAGAGAATACCGGATCTTACATTGAGCAAATACAGTGCTTTGGATGAGGATGGTGTAGATGGAGTCTTAAAGAAGCATTTGTCTTTTTTACGCCAGATTCATCGGCAGGCTTTGCTATCAGGCGAAACTGTACATTGGATATACGAGTATAACCCTGCTGAATTGAAGGGGAAGAGATTAAAAATCTACCTGGAATTTGATAGTGAGAAATCAAGCGCTTATGTTGACAACATGGTTCAGAATTCTGTGCTGTCACCGTATTTTGATATCGTAAGGGTTATTCCTGAAGAACAGCTTAATGCTTACAAAGGATGGCTTGAAAAACTTGATGCAAATGAACTGAAGAAGGTTGTGCCGGTCAGCATGATAGATAAGTATGTAGCGTGGATTGACCGTTACAGAAAGAGTTTGGAACAACCGGTAGAAAAAAAGGATAAAATGGACGAATTTGTTACTCTTAAGCTTAGCCGTAGTAACAGTTATTCCCAGATGTCCACATTAATAAAGAGAGAAAAGTTTTCTCAGGCAGATAAGAAAGAAAATGGATATTTCTATTCTGTAAATAAATGGGAAATAAACGAAGATGCACGTCTTTTCAATATGTTTAGCATGATGCAGAACATGAATATGCCGTGTGTATACTGCGTTGATGTTATGCCGGTAGACTATACTAATAAAATTGAGTCGCCGGAAATGCTTGGAAATGTGATGTTAGCGTTGCGAGCAATGCTGACATTGCGTGTGGAAAAGAGTAATAATGGGACAACCTCTTTCCAAAAGGATGAGAATGCTGATTATACCTTGAATAGATATAAGGATTTGATCAAGGAAATTTCTGAGAATCCCCATTTCCAGGCAAATATACGTGTTTATGCTGATAGTGAAGAGTATGCCAATATGTTGCTTGATGCTGCGGCTTCTGAGGCTCTTGAAAAAGGATCTCATGATATACAAACTCTCCAAGGAACATTTTCTATTCAGGATATTCTTAATAGCAAGGTTTTACCTGTATGCCATAAGAATGCTCCGATGGAGCTAAAGTTCTGGCCTACATTATTTACTATTGAGGAGTTAAAGCCTTTTATTGTGTTTCCGGCGTTATACCCGGGAGAAAGTATTGAGATACCGAAAGAGACGGCACCTGGACATGATTCATCAGGCTTGTATTTAGGTATGGATTCGGATGGGTATGAAGTATATATACCGCTTAAGAATTTGCCTAAGCACGCCTTCCTTGCCGGTGTACCTGGTTCTGGTAAGACAAATAGTATGCTTCATCTAGCAACATCTCTATATCAGAAATCAATACCGTTTTTGATTCTTGAGCCTGCAAAGCAGGAGTATAGGGCGTTGGTAAATAGAGAAGAGATGAAGGGAATAACTGTATTCTCGCCTTCATCGGGAACAAATTTCCTTTTGCACATCAATCCGTTTGAATTCCCAACGAAGATGTCTTTGGCAGAGCATATTCAAAATCTTATAAATGTATTTGACGGATCGTTTTCTATGGATCCGCCTATGCCGTTCTTGTTGGATCGTGCCATAGAGCGAGTGTATCGTGATAAGGGATGGTTGCCGTATATGATTAACAATGGCACACTTCCTTATCCTACTATGGGGGAGTTGTATAAGACTTTGGAAAAAATACTTGATGAGACGGATTACGAGGGTGAGATAAAGGGAAATCTTAAATCTGTCTTGCAGGTTAGAATTGGTAGTTTGTTATCCAGAGAAATGGGTGATGTGTTCAATGTACCATATTCGACGATTGCTCCGGAAGATTGGCTTAAGAGATCTGTTGTCATTGAGCTGGAATCAATGGGTAGCGGACCTGCAAACTTCCTTACTTTAATGCTTTCTACTTTGATTAGAGAATCTTTGAAAGCTAATCCAATGACAAGGAAAGAAAAGGATAAAACTCCCGTCAGACATGTAATCTTCTTTGAAGAAGCGCATAATCTAATTGGACCTAAAGCAGAGAAAGATGCAGGTGAGGGTGCCAATCCGAAGATCGCGGCGACTGCATTTATCGTTAAGATGCTTGCGGAGGTTCGTGCATTGAATGAAGCTATTATCATTGCCGATCAGCTCCCTACAGCTATGGCTCCGGAAGTTATAAAGAATACATCGTTGAAGCTTGGGCACAGAATGACATCGGCAGATGATAGAGGGTTACTTGGAAGTACGATGTCCGCTGATGATGTTCAGCTTGAGAGAATGTCAACATTTACTCAAGGTAAGACTTTAGCGATTTATGAGGGCTTACTTAAACCATTTGAACTTCAAATGCATCAGTGGTCGAAGGTTAATGGAATTGTCAATGATGATTTATATACTTCGCCGAGCAATGAAGGATTATATGAAAAACTGAGTTATGAAGGATCTCCTTTTATCGAAGACATGAGAAGGAGTTTTGAAATCACACTTGAAAAATACGATGAATTATGGGGAGACATAATAGATAAAACCGACGAGCTAAATGATGAAATTGATGATTTGATAGAGGCTTCAAACACTATAAAAGAAGGAAGAGAGCAACTTGATCAAGTTCGTTGGGACAAGATTTCAAAAGAACGTCGTGATGAAGTTATGAAAGAAACTAATGCTTATATAGAAAGTGTTGAAGAGGGCATAACAGAAGCTAAAGCGAAATATGAAGAGATCTGTGACGGTATGGAAGAGATAATTTTCGCACTCTCTGCTTATAAGAAGCAGAATAAGTTGTTTTCAAAAGAAATAAAGGAGAAAACGGAAGAGAAATTGTTGGAGTACAGAGAGTTCTCATTGGATATTAGAGATAAATTTGGTTTTGAAAGAACTGAAGAACAAAGAAATCGTCGAACAACGCTTTTAAAACAATGGGAATAGAGTGTTTGATACGGCAGAGGTAAGCATTTGGGAAAAAGATACGAAAGTAAAAGAAATAGTGTAAAAGAGAATAGAGAGTCGGCACAAAGTGTTTCTGATGACAGAAAAGTCTTATCAGATGAATATAGCTTTATGTCTGCAATTGATGGTTTGCTTTCTGATATTGATGATGAAGTTGGAGAAGCAATTGTTGATGTTGAGAACGTTGGCGATACTGAATCAGAGCGATTAACTAGCCAAGCTGAAGAAATTGAAAAAGAAAAAGAAGAATTATCGGCGGAAATAGAAGAAGAATTAGAGAAACTAGAAGATGGTATGTCAACTCTTTCTAAGCTGGATAGTTATTCATTTGGTAAAAAGAGTGTTGCAGGAGCGAAAGTAGAGTACAAAAAACAAATAGATAAGTATAGAGATTTGTTAGACGAACTTGGAAATGGAACAAAGGGTGCCGGTGATAGTGCTGCATCAGATGTGGCAGGTATAACTTCGGAGGGAGTTAATGATTCTAACAATGAAAAAGGTAATGATGCCGTGGAAGACAATCATTCCACAATACCCGGTGTGTCTTTTTCGAACAATGTATCACAGCCAGGAGGGACTGGTGATGGCAATATAGAAGCAAGTAATGAACATCCTAAAGAAGACATAAAAAATGCGTTTGACTTTGCAGATCAGAACTATGACAAGAATTCTGCTCATTGGCAAGAAAATGCCAATAGAGAGGTTGAGGTGTTAGATCATGAACTGGCTAACCTCTCTAATGATATAGATGCATTAAAAAGGAATAGAGATGTTCTGTATAATGATATGTCTGCTTATATTACTCAGAATGGATTTACACAAGAACAGTTGGTCAATGATGCAACTTATAATAGTTTAAAAAATGGATATATAGAAATTGATCAACAATTAAGTAGTGTTCAAAACAAGTATAACCAAATTAATGCACAGAGACAGGATATAGCATCTAATATAGATGCTTCGTCAACGACAACATATAAAGGTCGTGGAGGAACAGATTTTATTGATAGTTATAATGGAATAATTACAGATCCTCAAGGCCAGACAGTTCCTGGATACGGGGGTACCTGTGGAATAAATCATGAATGCAGTGTAGTAAATCAACAAACAGGCTCTAATCTGGGAGAGGATTATGGTATTAGATATTCCATTGACCATGGACTTTGTAAAACTGGAGGAAGCTATGCTGAGAACGGTGGAACAAATGCGATTTATAGGAGTCAGTTCTTGGCAGATCATGGAGTGACTTTTCAAAGAATTGAAGGTGAAAAAGATACAGGTATGGAATTGTCTCTTGATATGATTGCTCAAAAATTTAATTCCGGGGATAGTGCAGGAATAATGCTGAAAGCACAGGATTTATCCCAGCCTGAATTATCTAGCAGACAGTATAAACTTGGAAATATAAGACATAATAAAACAAGATATAATGCTAATCATGCGACCACAATAGCAGGATTTAGTTACGATAATAATGGCTCGGTAACTGGGGTGTGGATAAATGATACTGGAGGATGGGCTGGTAGTAATAGAGTGTTTATAGATAAGGAAAAATTTAATCAGATGCAAAAGAATACTATTGGTTTTGCGATAGAATTTTCAAGGAGGGCGTAATCGTGGATTTTAAAAAAGTGAAGAAAATGATAGAAGAAAGACGAATACTTACAGGTTTTAGTTCATATCCGTATATTGTGAACCACGAAAACATAAGATATGTTGTTTGGTTTAATTATGATATTCCTGAAGAAGAATGTATAAGAATTATAGTTTCAGATGTTTTTTGGATAAATTCTGACTACGAGATAAATACGAAGAGGATAGAGTTTGAGAAAACTATAACGGTTGAGGAGGATAAAGAACCAGCGATAGATTATGACGAGTATTTGGAAAAAATGAAGGAATTATACGATAGGTATTCTGAAAGTGAGTTCCAGGAACTGATTAGTAAGACTGAAGATGGGATTATTTGTTCAATTTACGATGAAGTAACAAAACTGATATTTTAACAGAGAAAGGAGAGTACTATTATGGGAAAAAAGCTAGATGCAATTAAGCAGAAATCAGCAGAAGGAAAAGAGACATTCAGAGCAGGTCAGGAATTGGGGAAAAAGGCGGTATCTGATACAAAACAGATGAAAAGCCTTATAGACTCTTTGCCTTCGGATGTGGATGATGAGATTGCAGATGCTGCAAAAGCTGTATCAGAGGGAACCAAAGCGGATGCGGAAAGTTATATGCAGTCTGAAGTAAGCAGTAAGGTTGAAGCGGGAAAAAAGACTATGGAATCATCTAATAAGGATGCTTCTGATCAGATAAAGAATAACGAGCAAGTCAAAGCTACCTTTGAAAGAATGGACGGAATCGGAAGTTTTGGACGTGGTGCAAGAGATACCGGTAGAGGTCGTATTGATCAGTCTACACAGGAGTTTAATAACGCCATATCAGAAAATGATAGAGCAGCTACGGAGGCTCAGCAGGAATTCCAGAAGGAATTGAGTGATATAAGCAGTACATTCTAAAGAATTAGGAGTATATAGATATGTTGAAGACCCCACTCACAGAGCAGGACATTGTAAATGTGAAGGATGAGTATGCCCTTGTAATGGATATATGGCATGAATTGGAACGACTTGCCAATTCATATATGCAAGAGTGTACTAATATTCAGAACGGATACAAGAAAAAAGTGGAAGAGATGGATAAGGATCATGCGGCACAGGTTAGCCGGATGACTAATAACCATGCCCAGCAGGTTTCACAGCTTGAGTATGAGGAAAGCTCTGCTCTTGAGCAGTGGGAGAATCAATATAAGACAACCCAAAGAGCTACGAATCAGAAGAAAGATAATGCGAGAAAAGCAGAGCAGGATGTCAAGCAGAATTCTGATAAATATCGTAGAGATATGAACACTCAGATTGAGAATCGTAAGAAAACTCTGCAGGGATATTTGGATGAAATAAGTAGGGCTGAGAGTACGATTAAGGCAAAAAGGTATAAGAAAGTCGCAAAGAGTTCTACTGAACTTTCTCCAATAGCGGCGACAACCTTGGATCAATTAATGACGAGTAATCCGAATTTTATGGCCAAGGAGATAAATGAACTTGATGAAAAGCTCTTAAAAAAGCTTATTCATCCGTCACTGTTAAAAACAAAGTGTATAGAGTTTTTCTCTATGAAGTGTAAGGCTCAGGAACTTTTTGACAAGGAAATCCGAGAGCAGGATTCAATAATGCCTGAGACAGATAAGAAAGTTGCATCAATGGTTGCTGAAGCTTCCAGAAGAATGGCCAATGAGCTTCAACAGTTAAGCGCTAATGCTGAGCAAGAAAAACAGGCATATGTAAAGTATAGAGTTGAACTTGAGCAGAAGTATTCAGAGAAGAGAAAAGCTCTTCTACAACAGCAGGCCTCTGCGAAGCAAAATATGTTGCAGCAACATGAGAACGAAAACGCTACAACAAAGAAAAAACGTGAAGAAGCATTGATAAATGCAACAAAGAAATATCAGTCAGAACACCTTATGAATCTCCCACCGAATGTGCTCAAGAAGTTCGTGGATTCCCTGATGGTAAGGAAAGTGTACGGAGCACAGGGATATCAGACGGCTAAGATTGAGCCTCTTAATGTTACTGTTGGATATGTGTACTTTAAGTTTGATCAGTTCTTAACTAATAAAATTGTAAATCAGTTTATGACTCAGAACTATGGCTTTATTTTGAAGAACGGAGCTTTTGTGTTCCCTTATACGATAGCCATAAACGAGAGCCTTGCTTTGTGTTACAAATACGGAAACAAAAATGGAGAAATAGCCAAGGCAAATATGCAGACTATCTGCATGAATACTTTTCTTGCGACCCCTCCGAATAAGATGCGTTTCCACTTTATTGATCCTCTGAAATCAGGACAAAGTTTTGCAGTATTTAAGCATTTTGAAGAGGATAATTCTACTGGAACAAGTATTATTCTTGGCGGAATACAAACAGAAGCGACATCTGTGGAGCAACAGTTGCAGATTGTAGTTGACCACATTAAGAATATGCAGGTCAATACGTTTAAGGGACAATACAAGAATATCCGTGAATATAATGCTGCAAACACACTTAATCCTCAGCCTTATAATATTGTGGGCATTATGGATTTTCCGGCAGGGTTTACACCTAAATCTATTGAATTGTTGAGCCAGGTTGTTGCCACGGGTAAAGAATGTGGAGTTTATGTTGTAATAATGGCTAATGATGAACAATTAGCTAATATGGATCCTAAAGTAAAAGGACAGATATCGAACATCGAGCAGATGTGTACCTGCTTTAAGATGGTTGAGCCTGGATATATTTGTGATGAATTACAAAACGAGAATATCAGGTTTATGATTGATAAACCTTTGGATGTAAAGGAGATTGTAAACATCGCGCCTGTAATGAAGAAGGGCATTAAAGATGCAGGAAGGATAGTTATAAACTATCAGCACATTGCGCCTTCTCCTGCGCAGTATTTGAAGTTCTCTACGGATGATGGTATATCAATTCCTATTGGATTAAGCGGGGCAAGTGATATACAGAGTTTGAAGCTCGGTATGCAGGGAAGCCAGTCTATTCATGCTCTTATATGCGGACAGATAGGTAGCGGTAAAAGTAGGTTACTCCATGCGATTATTACAGGTGCATTGCTGCAGTATCCCGCAGAGGAACTGCAAATATATCTAATTGATTTTAAGAGTGGAACAGAGTTTAAGATATATGCGGATTATAACCTTCCAAACTTTAAGGTTATAGCTATCGAAAGCGAGCAGGAATTTGGTCTAAGTGTATTAAGAGATATTAAGCGTGAAGGAGAACGCAGGGCACAGATTTTTAATACATGTACAAAGAGCGATATTACATCCTATAATAACAGTCCGGATGTTCAGAGATATGGAAGATTACCCAGAATTCTTATTGTTATAGATGAGTTCCATGTTCTGTTTAGTAATAGTAACCAGGAGATTGCAACCGAAGCATCTCAGATTATGGACGGGATACTTCGATTGGATAGAAGCTACGGATTCCATATTGTGCTTTGCTCGCAGAGTATCAGGGGAATGAATGCAATAAGCGATGCTGCGCTTGCACAGATTGCTGTTCGTATAGCCCTTAAGTGTCCCAAAGAAGATGCGGATATTGTGCTGGGTAAGGGATCAGATGCGATTGCTCAGATAGAGGAGAATGATGCTGGCTCTGCAGTGTATGTTCCTGCAATAAGTAGCCCCAAAACGAATATAAAGTTTAGGGTTGGTTTCTTGAGTCCGGAAGAGCATGTTAAACTCCTTGAGCAATTAGATAAGCATTACAATTCAAAAGGCATTAAATCAACAGCCAGAGTGCTTGCTTCTGATGTATCAGATAGCCGTAGTAGTGTATATCAGACGTATTATGCGTTGAATGAGCTGATAGTTAAGGATAGAGTGCTTCATTTGGGAGAGCCTCTGAAGGTTGATGCAAACCTTGAAGTGAGATTTGATCAGGCTCCTGCTAATAATATGCTGTTGATTGGAAAGAATAATCAGAAAGCTCAAAATTTGATGTTCTTTGCTACGCTTGATTTGATTCTTCAGCGGATAGCACATAAACGTAATGGAAGCAAAATGCCCAACATAACAGTTATTAACTTCCTCGATGGTTCAAATACAATCCTTGATGACAAATTGCAAGATATGGGATTGAGATTGCCGGGACATTGTGATTATCACGATGGTAGTGAGGCAAATGAGGCATTTTCAGATGTATATGAGCGATTTATGCGTAAAACACCCTCAGACCCAGATGAATGGCTGATTATTTCACAATTGGCGCTTGCTTCAGATTTCCAAGGCGGAAGCATATATGGAAGTAATCGTGAAAATGCTAACAGATTTGAAGAAGTATTGCGGGATGGTCCGGCAAAGGGTGTGTTTACAATAGCGTGGTGCGATGATCCGGCATTGTTTAGGGCAAAGTTTGACAATACTTTCGGATTTTTTGGTAAACGAGTAGTTTTCGATGTGTCTAAAGAAGATGCATTAGCACTGGCAGATATTGTTAATGACGAAAGCATCAATAAGAATAATGCTTATATTTATCAAAATGGCAAGGGCAAGGAGAAGTTCAGACCGTATTCTACGCCTATGACAAAATGGGTTGAGAGCATATGCGATGAGAAGATCAACAAGGAGTAGTTGATGTGGGAGAGGTTGATTACTATTACCTAATCATTGATGTATCTGACAGTATGCAGGGTAATAAGATTGGTTCAGTTAATGATGCTATCAATAATATGATCTTTAGATTAAAGAGAGTTAAGATGGCAAAGGACATTACACCTAAAGTGGTTTCACTAACCTATTCGGATGAGGTGAATTGGTCAACGCCGTTCCCTGTAGATGTAACGTCATTTACATATTCTGATCCGGCGGTTCATGGAAAAGCGTCTAATATTGGAAAAGTATTAGATGAATTGGATGCAAAACTTAAACGACAAGCGGAAGCGTCCGTATCTGCGGAAACAAAAACTACGATTATTTTCTTTACTGATGGATTAATAACCGATGATTGGGTGGAATCTTTAGATAAGATCAAGAGTAATGAAACATTTCAAAAAGCCAATAAGATTGCTGTTACATTTGGAGATGAGCTTTCTGTAGATATTGCAAAAGAGAACTTGAGTGTGTTGTTAGGCGGTGAAAAGAATATTGTCATAGATAATTTTGTTGAGTTGAACAGAGTTATCTTTGAGCAATACAAATGATGATATGGATGGTTATGAAGAAATACTGAAATGCATATATGCTGTTGATCCGGATGTACTGTCAGCCCCTAAAAGGTTATTTGCATACTTCTGTGATTATTCATATGAAGACCGTGAAAGGTTACTGATGATAAAAGATATAATCCTTTCCGGGATATGCAGTGATCTTTTCGAAATGAAAAAAAAGGATATAGTAGACTTCCAAGATTTATATAAGGGGAAGCAGATAACTGGAGAAAACCTGGAAGAGTATACGAGTTTAGTAAGAGCGACTTGTTTGATTTTGGGATGTGAAGCCCAGTTTGTTCCACCAGTAATTAACTTTGAAAATAAAGAAAAGAGTATACCAAATTCGAAGATAACTTTAAGAAAAGATGATGGCGAAAAGAGTGCTGACGAATACTACAATTTAGCGTGTGTGCAGAAAACAGCGAGGGGAATTGAGAATGCTGAATTATATATAGGCTATATGAAAAAAGCCTCAGATTTGGGTCATCGTTCAGCAATGCACACGATGGCTCGATTTCTGTATAAAGGTAAATATGTTGAAAAAGATGTAATAGCTGCCATTGAATTACTGATAAGATGCGTTGATAATGGGCAAGTTGGATGTTTATACGAAATAGCTGATCTGTATCATCGTGAATTAAACGATGCGGATAAGTATTTTGAGTATCTAAAAAGAGCTGTGGAGGAGAATGTTAAGGAAGCAAAATACGAATTGGCAATGCTTTATTATAATAATGGATTGCCGGATGATTATGTAAAAGCTGTTCAAATTCTTAAAAGCAGTGTTGATGACGGAGATATAAATTCAATGTACCAGTTGGCTCTTTGCTATAGGTTTGGACAAGGGGTGGCTATGAATATGAATGCGGCAATGGAATTGTTGCGACAAGCTGCAAAGAATGGGCATTCTAAGGCAAGAGAAATAGTTGGAGGATGATAACGGTTACATGGAAAATGGAAGAAGAGATGGAATAATCATAGGCTTGTTGGTTATCATGACATATTTCCTGATCTATGCTTTTTTGGGGAGTTCAAGCATATTGGCTTCGTTGGGTGGATTGCCGCTGATTGATTGTACTACGGACTTAATCAGGAATGGATTTTCCGGTTCGACGATTTCGACATTAACACAGGATTTTGCTCAGACCATTATTGTTATATATATAGTTGTTTTTGTTGAAAATCTTATTCCGGGTAATAACAGAAGAGGATTAAGAGGATTCGCTATAATGATCATAGGGTATATGGTGGTTTATCTTATAGCGATGTGGGTTGTGCGGCATATTATTTTTACAAACCTAATGAATGAAATAATAAGAATGTTTATTTCGATATTCTCTGTTGTGATAGGCGGCTTGGGAGCGCTATTCTCTACGCCTTTGAGAAGAATTGTTACAGAGCGCATGGCACGTAATTTTCTTACGGATTATCTGACGAATAGCAGAGTTGTAAGATGGCTGGCAGATGCGTTCTTTATTACAACGGTGATATTATTTCTTGCAGTAGCCATTGAGATGTCCGTTGGATTGCCTTATTTCTTTGGTGTGCTCGTAGCAGGCTTTCCGACTATTATTGCTCTCATAATTATGCTGGCTTTACTTTACTACATGATAAGGATATAGGATTGTATGTCTGATATTAAAGTAATAAATGCTGATATTACAAAACTTGAAGTGGATGCCATAGTAAATGCGGCAAACAAGACGCTTTTGGGTGGCGGCGGTATAGATGGAGCCATTCATTATGCTGCTGGTCCAGAATTATTAGAAGAATGTAAAAGTTTGAATGGGTGTGATGTAGGTGAAGCAAAGATCACAAAGGGATATAGACTCAAAGCGGATTATATAATACATACTGTTGGCCCCAAGTATACCGGAAGCGATGATGACGAAATACTTCTTCGTTCCTGTTATAGAAACTCACTAAACCTTGCAAAGATATACAATATACACAGCATTGCGTTTCCAGGAATATCGACAGGTAAATACAGATATCCTAAATATGAAGCAACTAGAGCTGCTGTGGATGAGATTAGAGAATGGTTTGAGCATAATTCGGAATACAGTATTATGGTCTATTTGACGTGTATTAACTCAATGGTTGAGGAAATATACAAAAATGTTTTAGAACAAAATGATGGAGCAGAAAAATGATAGAAGAAGCAGAGAAGTATAGTGTCGGCGCATTGTTATATTCGCCGGCATTGAACAAAGGAGTATCAAATTCAGTTATAAACGAGAAGTTTGGTAAGCAGTATTCACTGGCATTATGTCTGGAAGATACAGTGTCTGATGAGCATGTTAATGAGGCAGAAGATGTACTTATAAAGACCATAAGTGATATTCAAAATGCAAAAAAAGTCAGCGAGTTCTATTTGCCTAAGATATTTATCAGGGTAAGAGAACCAGAACAACTTTTAAAAGTGTACTCTGAATTGGGTAAGGGCGTTTCGATTATTACTGGCTTTATTTTTCCAAAGTATTGTCCGGAGAATATGGAACGGTACAATCAGTACATGAGGCAGATAAACGAAAAATCGGATCATACGATTTATATGATGCCTACATTGGAAAGCAAAGACATAGTTGACTATCGTACAAGGCAGGAATCTTTGCTTGCTATTAAGGATTCAATAGATAGCGTGAAAGATTATGTGCTTAATGTCCGCGTTGGTGGAAATGATTTCAGCAATGAGTTCTCAGTTAGACGCCATTATGATGAAACTATATATGATATCCTTCCGATAGGACAGTTGTTGGCTGAGATTCTGACTATTTTTTCGAGAGAATACATAGTGTCCGGACCTGTCTGGGAATTCTTTTCGAGTGACAATAACGAATGGAAGGATGGTCTCATAAAAGAGGTTGCAAGAGATAGACTTAATGGGTTCGTTGGAAAGACCGTCATTCATCCAAAACAAATTGAAATTGTTAATGAGGCGTTTAAGGTTTCTAAAAAGGATTACGAGGATGCAAAGACTATACTTGACTGGAGTGAGTCAGATGGACTGCAGGTAGGAAAAAGTTCTGATGGGGAACGCATGAACGAGGTTAAGACACACGGGAACTGGGCATTAAAGACCATAATGCTGGCTCAAATATACGGGATAAGCTGAGGATTAGACATGTACAAAGTAGACGATTTAGTGAAGATTGCAAAAAGGGAGAAGAATAAGAAGAGATCATATTTATTCGTAAATCCATTACAAGGGAAGCATATCCCGGCGAATCCTGTTAAAGTAGATACTCTATGTGCTGATTTGGCAGACATAATTGACTCTGAGTTTAAGGAAAAGAAGAAATATGTGGTTGGGTTCGCTGAAACGGCAACCGGAGTGTCCGCGGCAGTATGCCAGCATATGAATAATGTTGTGTTTTTCGAACATACAACGAGAGAGTATAGCCGTAAAAGAGAATATATATATTTTACAGAGTCTCATAGTCATGCCAAAGAACAGCTTCTTGATAAATCTGGTTTGGACGTCGCTGTTAAGGAAGCCGAAATAATCATATTGATAGATGATGAGATAACTACGGGTAATACTGTATGTAAATTGATAAATCAGCTAAAAGAAAACTATGAATACAATGGGCTTTTTATCATTGCTTCATTGGTTAATAGTATGACTGATGAAAGGATTGAAGAACTTAAGGGATTAGGAATAGAGTGCAGGTTTGTTTTGAGAATTCCTCACGAGTATAAAGCGGAGTTGGCGGAAAGTATAGATGAAAAAGAAAATTCGGATGAACAGTATTCGATTGAAGCAGTTGAGCCATTCTATAAAACAGTGATGCTTAATTCAAATCCTCGCTCCATAGTTTCCTGGAAGGATTATAGAGGGGATATGGTAAAGGCGGCAGAATATATTGCACTTGATTGTGGAGTGAAACCGGGTGAAAGAATAGGCATTATTGGAACAGAGGAATTCATGTATTTGACAATATGTTTGGGAGAATACATTTGTGAAAATGATTACGCGAAATCTGTCAGAATACATTCAACCACAAGAAGCCCTATTGTTCCGTCATCCCAGAAGGGTTATCCGCTTAATGCGAGATATAAATTGAACAGCTTTTATTCGGAGAAACGAAAGACGTATCTCTACAATATTGGTAAGTATGATAGGGTTATCGTTGTTACGGATGGCTCTTGTAAAGGGAAAGGGTTTCAGAGCTTAATATCTGCATTAAAGTATGCCGGGAATGATACTATCTCTGTTTACAGGTGTAGATATGAGAAGTAGTTATTACGATGATGATGTTACTTTGTTGCTGAAGGACATTACTGGCATGGTTGAGCCAATAGCAACGGAAGAGCGAGAAAAGTATATCCAGAGTGGTATCCATTATTCGGCAATGCTACCTTTGGAATATAAGCCTACAGAAAAGTATATTGAGACCTATAACGTGGCGTTAAGAAGATTCGGTCAAGTTACAGCAGATGCCATAGAACGTGTTTCAGAGAAGATATTTGAAGCAAAAGGTTCCCAGGGTATCATTGTTTCTCTGGCCAGAGCCGGGACTCCGATTGGTGTTCTGATTCATCGATACATTAAGAATAAGTACGATGTTGATATGAAGCATTATTCTATTTCTATCATACGTGGGAGAGGAATAGATCACAATGCGGTGAACTATATTATTGATAAACACGGGGCAAAAAATATCCAGTTCGTGGATGGCTGGGTAGGAAAAGGTGCAATTTTTAATGAATTAAGAAATGCCTTGTCAGATTATCCCGAGGTTTCGACAGCATTAGCGGTTGTTGCGGATCCTGCAAACATAACAGAATTGTGTGGAACTCATGATGATATAATGATTGCGAGTTCATGCCTTAATAGTACCGTTTCAGGTCTGATAAGTCGAACTTTTCTGAGAGAGGATATCATTGGAGCAGATGATTTCCACGGTGCGGCGTTTTATGGTGAACTCTCTAACGAGGATCGGACATATGAGTTTATTGAGCACATAGAATCTTTGTTTCGATATGATCTTGGAAGAGAAATCCCAGCAAGGAACGCTCGTGGTTATGATGAGGTCTTGAGAATTTCCAAGGATTTTGAAGTAGAGGATGTAAACCATATTAAACCTGGAATAGGAGAGACTACAAGAGTGCTTCTTAGAAGAGTTCCCTGGAGAGTGTTGATATCAAGGGATTATATTGATTCAGATGAATTAAGCCACGTTTATCAGTTGGCGAATGAAAGGAATGTTGAAGTTGTTCCTTATGACCTGAAAAACTATAAGTGTTGCGGTATTATCAAGAAACTAGCAGATGTTTAATACTATTCTGAAGGGAGGCTGATAGTATGAAATTTGGAATGCGTACTCCGAGCCTTAAGAAATCCGTTAAGGCACGGACAACAGGCAAACTTAAGAGGAGTATAAAAAAAGCTCTTATTCCCGGATATGGGAAAAAGGGAATGGGGTGGATAAAGAATCCGAAGAAAGCCGCATATAATAAGGTTTATCATAAGACAAGCTTTAGTTTGTTTGATTTATTCAAGTAGTAGGTTCTGTGAGAGATAGGAGGTGGACAATATTGTATAAGCGATTGATACAATTACTTGTCCTGATTTTATTTCTCAGTGGGGTTTTATATGCTGTCAACAATGTAGAGCATGATCTTGGGACATCAATAGCGATAGATCAGGATGAAGGCAGCGTTACAGAAGGACAATCCAATCAGATAGCTGGAGAGCCTCAGGTTCAAGAGGGGATTTCATCTCCGGAAGCTGATGATTATCAACAAGACATACCAGAGAAGACATTCTTTGATTATACGGATGTTGAGCCATTTTACGGAGAACCGGTATGTGTAATAAATGACAATGAGCCTTATTTTGAAGAAGATGAATTAAAACAGACAGATTGTTTTGAGAATTACAGTAGTTTTGACAATCTTGGTAGATGTGGAGTTGCCATCGCTTGTATAGGCAAGGAATGTATGCCGACGGAGGAGCGAGGACCAATCGGGATGGTAAAACCGTCAGGGTGGCATACCATAAAGTATGATTTCATTGACGGGAAATTTCTATATAATCGTTGTCATTTGATAGGATATCAGCTTGCCGGAGAAAATGACCTTGAAGAGAATTTGATCACAGGCACAAGGTATTTGAATGTAGAGGGGATGCTTCCCTATGAGAATATGGTCGCTGATTATGTTTCGACCAGCAATAATCATGTTCTATATCGAGTGACACCAATCTTCTTAGCAGACAATCTTGTGGCAAGTGGAGTCCTCATGGAGGGAATGTCTATTGAAGATGACGGAATGGGCTTATCGTTCTGTGTTTTTGCATACAATGTACAACCTGGAGTTGACATAGATTATTTGACAGGGGATAGTACACAACAAACAGAAGCGGAATTACTGGAGATATATGGTGATGATACGCAAGAGGAAATAGAGCGGATATTTGAAGATGATCAACCACTGATCTCGCAGGAAGAGCTTGAAAATGTAACATACATAGGAAACAGAAATTCGCATAGATTTCATTACCCAAATTGTGATAGTGTTAGTGATATGAAAGAGAAGAACAAGGTTTTCTTTTATGGTGGAAGAGATGAAGTTATTGAAGCAGGCTATACGCCGTGTGGAAGGTGTAATCCTTAAGAGAGGGGGAAATTATGAGTAAGGAACATATCAAGCTGGGAAAAGAGGGTGTCATTGTAGTCCGTGTAGATTGGAATCAGTATGAACATCAGAGAGCAGGTGGTTTGATATCTGGTGTTTTATCATCAAAAGAAGATTCTGTTGTGGATTGTGATGCATCTGCGTTTGTGCTAAAAAAGAACGGTGACATATTTGAGTATGTTGACGGAGTTACCTATGATCATCCAGCTATGAGGGACAACGCCATAACTCATCATGGAGATAATGTAAAGGTTGGCGGAGAGGCGGAACAGATAGACATCAAATTGGGGTGTTTATCTGAAAATGAGAGTATTGTCCTTACTTTGGATACGCTTAAGAATAAAAAGCAGTTGAAGATAGGGAAAATTTCGCACATATCTGTTATAATTAGCAGAGATAGTAACGAATTATATAGAGGCGATTTCGGCGGATCCGGTGATAGAGCTATAAAACTGGGTATTATTGATCGTGATGGAAATGATTATGTTTTCAAGCCGGGGGTGGTTGGTTTGAGTGGAGTTAAAGAAAAATCAGATCTTGCGAAATCTATAATGAAATAAGGATGGTGATTAGATGAAGTTCAGTCTATTTGAAAATGATAAGACCACCTATTGGGATGAGGTGATTTTAGGAATAATGGTTGTTGCGGCATTCGCAATCGGAATCACGCTTATTGTTATAAAGCCGAGTTTCTGGATTGTATCATCTGCAACAACCGCCGGACTGGGTGTTATATTTACTCTTTTTGGAGTAATGTTCCTGCCGGGACTGATCTATAGATTGTTTACTAATGAAAAACATTAGGGAACAAAACAGAAATAAGAATGAAAACACAAACTATTGCAATCATGATTGCAAGGTTTATCAGTTTTCTTTATAAAAGTCTTTTTGTAAAGCTATCCATAGTCATTAGGAAAAGGCGCGGTTAGTGGTTGCTAACTTCATTTTATCAAGATTTATCTTCTATGTAAAGTGAATTCTTTGAACCTATGACCGATTCTTTGGTGTCGGTTGGATTATTTTATTCCTAGAAGGAGTGCTTTGACCGATATACTGCTCCACATTAGCCATTTTCTGCTGAAGAGATTGAGCCTCTTTTTCGGCTGACTTATAGGTTTTCTCAAGAACAGCCTTGCGAGCTTGCATAGCTTCATAGTCAGCACGGATTTCGGCGGCATTGACGGATTTGGGATCAAGTCCCATTTTTTGAAGCATTCGCTCAGCACCGTCATACAGGATGAGCTGGGTTTCGTGCATCCGTAGGTATCTGTCCGGATCCTTGGACTTCTGGTATTTGTCCTGATAGGGTTTGTTGTCGTGGTACTGTTCCGCATAGAGGAGCAGTTCTGTGACTTTTTTCATTTCATGCTCCAATTCCACAAGCTCGGATCTTGCTGATTTGGCTTCAGCGGTCTTTTCGTCAATCTGCTTCTGAAGTTCGGAAAGGTTATCGGCAGCGGCATAGCTGGTAGCGGCAGTTTTAAGATTCTTGACCGATGCCCAATGCTGTAAGCCTGGGCTGTTTTGGAACTTCTCTCCGGTAGTATCTATAAGCGTTCTGCTTGCACCGGTACGAGTAATGATATCCTTCTTTGGAACCTTAATACGGGGCTTTGCTTTTTGTGGCTCTTGCGTCTTCGGTTCATCTTTAGGCTGTTCAATGTTCTGCCATTTCTCGGGATTTTCGATCCTGTCTTTGATTTCTTCTTTAGTATATCCGGCTCCGAAGTTGCGGAAGCAACCACGCACAGGTCGCTCCTGTCCCGGAGCAAGGAACTTGATGTATTTTGCATGAGGATCGCCGATTTTCTCACCGAAGACTTTATAGCCTTTCTCTTTGATAAGGCGTAAGAAGTCCTCATAAGATTTGGCGATTTTGACGCATTCATCTATATCCTCCTGCAAGCGTTTCTTCCATGATATGCCTTCCTGCTCCGCTTTCCATTCAACATACTTTTTGCCTTTTCTGCCGCTGGGGATGATTATGGACAGGTTATGTTCTTTGCATAATTCATCACTGAGCTGCCGGATATGATGATAGCTTTTCTTGTTATCATAGTATTTCTTATGGTCGATGTTGTCGGCGGCACAGAAAATAATATGATTGTGCGGGTGACCTCGATCTGTATGAGTTGCTACGATATATGAAAACTTTCCTTGGAGCAATCTGTCTGCAAGCTCGATCCCGATCCTGTGAGCCTCTTCGTGAGAAACCTCTCCTTTTGCAAAAGACTGGATCAGATGAAAAGCCTGATTCTTGTCGGATTGCTTTGTGCGGTTCAAAGCGTACTCGAAGTCATGTCTGGCTGTTTCAATTCCGCAGCCAAATGTATCCACGAGTAGTTGTTTCTCGGTTTTGTCCGGGTTGCAAATATAAGCTACAGCTTTTGTAACGGTGCTTTTGATAGCGTGGATTCGTGTGTATGCCATACCTTCTCCATCAGCTCCTTTATCTCTTTTACGTCCTCTTCGTAAACATTGCCTGTTTTCATAATCCGCTCTCTGATCATGTTTATGTTTCTGCCGATAGCGGAGAGCTGCCGGTTATACTCCCGAAGCTCATCATAGTTGCAATCGTAGGTATAGTTGTAGAGGATAACATGGCGGATATACTCTGAAATGTTGCGCATATTGGAAGCCTTGATTTTGTTATCCAGCACGTATTTTTCATCTTCACTGAGATACACCTGTATCGGTATCTTTCGTTCTCTTTCCCTGCTCATAGAATGGCACTTCCTTTCAAAATTGCCGTATCCGGCGTGTATGCTTTTGGGCAAAACCGGTCATATTTCCGAAGAGGGGATATGTGATGGTTTTGCATTAACGGGGGTCAGGGGGTGTAACCCCTTGCAAGCTCATTTGCGTCATTTTTCCGGTAGGAGAAATGGTCAGCAAATGTGAATGTGTCATGACACATTCAGTGCTTGGTATTCTTCTTGCAAATCGCTTGCGATTTGCGGGTTCAGACTGCCATAGGGCAGGCGGTTTTGAACCCATAACGCCGTTTCCGGCGCTTGCCTTTATGCTTTTGTACTGTGGGGATATAAAGAGAAAATAAAAAACTGCCACAGTACGGGCGCACGGGTGCGCCGGTAGCTTTAGCAGTTTTGGTGTTTTATGAGCCTTATCATATCAGAGTGTGATATGGGTGGCAATAGGTATTTCAAAAATATCAGAAGAGCTTATCGGCAATCTCTCTCAAGGTGAGGGTAGTCTGCTCATAGGACACATCATCAGAGATCAGCGTTTTTGTGATGGTATCGTAGTCGCTCTTATAAAAGTCCTTATCAAGAAACTCATAAATGAGCTTCTTTGTATCCACGCCATCTTTTGCGGAAGGACAGATGGACAGGTGAGAGCGGTGTTCACGCACCTGATCTGCAAGTGCCTTGAAATCATCATCTATGATGATGGTCGGATAGAGCTTATAGATATCATACAGGTGTCTTGAAAAACGCTTCGTTTTGCCTTCGAGGTAATAATCGCAGAGGGCATAGATTTTATCAATGAATGTCCTGCTGACTGACTGTACTTTCATCGTAAACGGTTCAAGACCGTAATCGGCGATTATATCCGAAGCGGAATTTTTTAATGCTTCATAGATTATGGAACTTACCTCTTTTTCTTCTGTTGGGAAGGAATAGGATACGAGAGCAGTCTCCAGTTTTACATTGGGCAGAATGCCGGTAACTTCGTCCTCGGAAACGGTCTGGTAAGCAAACAGGTAATAGTTATAATCCTTGTCGCTTTCAATACTGTCCCAGTTCTCAATAGGCATACCAAGTTCATCGCTTATCGGTTTGAGGATATTGTATTTGAGTTTTTTTCTGCGGGACTCCCCAATATGCTCTGCAAAGGTTATGTCTATATCTTCAGAGAACCGGTCTATCAGATGGAAACACTTTGATAAGGCAGTTCCACCTTTAAAAACCGTTTCAGGAGCGAGTTTTGAAAGCTGCTTCAAGATCATGGTAACGTAGTAATCCTTTTCGATAATGGATACTGCGGTACCGGTCTGAGCGTTGGTTTCGTTTATGACCTCTTGAAAGAGATCCTTATCATTATGCAAGAACATTATCTAACCTCATTTCATAGTAATACCGAAAAGTGGAGTCCGGGTACTTCCTAATATATTTATCTATAGCCTCTCTGGTGATCTGATTGGCCAGGGAGTATTTTTTTATCTTTTCCCTTGCCTCATCATAATCGCTGTCGAGATAAGAGTCCAGATTTTTTAACAATTCCAAAAGCTGAAGCACTTTAACATTATCGCCGGAGATCGGTACATTGGTGCGGCGGACTATAAAGGACTGCTTACCAATGGATACTTCACGGACTATGGCCGCTATGTTGTTGCTGACGATTTCCTTTTTCATAGGAACCTGCATGGAGATTCCTATGAGGTTTGCGAAGGTACTGCCGGAATAGTAGCCGTCCGTTTTACCGCCACGGGAGATATATTTGTATTTTGCTACAGTCTCAGGACTCGGACCTGCAGATGATCTAAAGCGTGTTTGTTTCGGAATATAATAAATCCCCTTTTCATATCTGACGATCTTTCCAGCGTCCGCAAGCGTCTTGATCTGCTGGCGAAAGTTATCCCTTCTCATTCCTTCTATATGAATGTCATCGAGGAAGATCGGTTCCCCGTCGTTGTAGTTTTCTTTCAAATATTCAAAAAGCATAGACTGCTCCTTTATATAATCACGATAAATAATATATAATATGATACATAGTGAATTATAAAGCATAAAATTCCTTTAGTCAACCCTGGCTGATTGGTTTTTTATGGCTTTTTTACGGCTATTTCTGGGGAGGTGATGCCTAGCGGAAGAAAAAAATAATTTTTTTTTTCAATTTTTTTGGTTCCATCCGTGACGTTTGGGGAGGCCAAAACACAGTTTATAAATGTAAGGATGTTTAGGAAGTTCCTCACGGAAAGGTGGGAACTTGAAAGAATTCAAAAACAAAAGGGAGCAGGTGGAAGCAGAGTTTGTTGGCTTCATGGAACAGACTATTTGGAACTGTGCGAGGAATGCTACCAGAAAAGCGTATGCAGCGGAAATGAGAAACAGCGGAATATCTTTGGAAACACTGAACGAAAGGAACTATGCAGAGTACCTGACATCCGAGGATAAACATGAGTGTGAGGACTGCTACGGAATACTGAATCTTCAGATTCCGATAAACAGCGAGCTTGTGAATATGCTGTTTGAAGGGCTGTCAGAAAGAGAGAAGCAGGCTCTGATTCTAAGGGTGGTTCTTGATTATGAGTATGAGGAGATAGGAACGATGTTAGGAATAGATCCCATGCGAGCAAAGGACTATAAATATCAGGGCTTGAGAAAGGCGAGGAAAAAGAAAAATGGCCGTAAAGAATAAGGTGGACTACGACGTGATAGTCGCGGCTACGAAAGGAAACATGGTAGCCATCGGAATGATACTTGAGAATTATAGCGGTTTGATTGAAAAGGCAGTATATTGTCTGGCTTCGGAATTACCGGAGGAATGCCGCAGAGATTGTAAGCAGGAAGTGATGATAGATCTTGTAAAGAAGATCCAAACAAAATTTAAGATTTAATCAGTGAACAGGGCTTCCGGCATTCTTACATTTATATATTTGTCATTCTCATAAAGTCCATAAGAGTTATGTGTTTTAGCAGGCACGGTGTCTCTTATAGGCTTTTCGGGCTGACAAGTCCGATGTAAGAATTGCCACCACTGCGGTGGTATCGAACTTTGAAAACTGAATATCGTTATGCTTTGCAGAACAACCGGAGCGTTAAGCCAAACAGCAAGTACGCCATGATGCAGTCCATACATTAAGGAAGAAAAGCGAATTTCTTAAAGGACAGCGGAGCGTCGTTTATGTTGCTGAGAATGGGATTGGGGATCCTACGGCGATGATGCGTTCCTTAGTTAAAGTTACTTCCCCGAAGAGTGGGGGCTGTTGAAGCTGGTGGAATTCCAATGTGATCTGTACCCAGGATCACTGCAAAGTATTTTTTTAAGAAAAGGTTTGTCGGTCAATAAAAGCGCATTTGCGAAAAAGTATCTTGAATTTTACGGGAGAAGTGCGCCTTTATTGGCTGATTAGCCATGTATTTTATAGCGAAGGGAGCAAACAATATGGAGAAGATCGAGCTGATCGAAGCGATAGGCGGAACAATTCCTCTGTATGTCCGTTACAATGTAGGCTGCAAGATCTTTGGCATGAGCCAGAGAGAATTTGAAATACTTGCTGACAAGGCAGGAGCAATCCATAAGGTAGGAAAGATGAACCTCGTTAATACGGTTATCTTCAACGACTATCTCCAGCCGTACAGACTTCCCCCTGATTCCAAATCAAAGATGTGATTTTGTTCAACAAAAAGTCCTTGACTTTATGTTCCACAAAAATTATAATTGGGGAAGAGACATAGAAAGGGGGTACTCCGAATGGCGAAGATGGGGAGACCTAAGACGGATGATCCAAGACAAAAGTCTCTCGGTGTTCGGGTTACTGATGATGAATACAAAGTCATAAAGGAGTATGCCACGAAGCACGACATGACCATAACGGAAACGCTGCTCAAGGGTGTTAAGGAACTCATGAAGAAGGAACCTGTAAAGTAGCGTGTGCGAAGTCTCTTTCCTCTGATCCGTGTGGAAAGGAGGGAGTATGGCAAAGGCAAGAAAAGACAACAAAGGCAGAGTCTTACTGCGTGGTGAGAGTCAGCGCTCTCAGGATATGAGATACGTTTACACTTACACAGATCCATTCGGGAAACGCAAATATCTATATGCGACCGATTTGATGGAGTTAAGACAGAAGGAGGAAAAGCTTAAGCGTGACCAGCTCGATGGACTGGATGTCTATGTAGCAGGGAAAGCAACGATCAACTTCGTCTTTGACAGGTATATTTCTACAAAGTATGACCTTCGTAACACTACGAGAGCCAATTATGAATATACCTACGATCATTTTGTAAGGGACGAATTTGGAAAGAAGCTTATCTGCGATGTAAGGTATTCGGACATCAGATACTTTTATTACCATCTGCTCAATGACCTGCATCTGAAGCCTGCGACGGTGGATAACGTACATACGGTGCTTCACCCGACCTTTCAGTTAGCAGTCCGTGATAACATCATAAGGAATAATCCCTCTGATGGAGTCATGGCAGAGATTAAGAAGAAGTCCGGTAAGGGTAAGTCGGTTCGCCATGCACTTACCAGAGAGCAG
>Ga0129306_1000574_pt1 | contig 56372 bp, 60 predicted proteins | sample P827metagenome_FD_94438 | JGI IMG/M metagenome (GOLD analysis project Ga0129306, IMG submission 94438) | Capybara group fecal microbial communities from Wisconsin, USA - P827 metagenome | ecosystem: Host-associated > Mammals > Digestive system > Large intestine > Fecal | place: USA: Wisconsin... | reverse complement strand
GCTACGTGCGGGCGGTCTCCGCTTTTCAGAATTTATGCTTGATAGATTAGCCCGAAGGGCTTGGCTTTAGGAATTCCCCGTGAAGGCTTAGGGCTTTGTCTGGAGCGATACCAGGACGGGGAGCAAGACAGTAAAGGGAACAAACACAATGGAAGTTTACAACGGAAAATACTGCGTAACCTATGATGATATGGCGGGCACACTCAGCGCTCAGGCGTTGAAGCAGGCCGCCTCTCGTGGACGCGTCGAGCAGGCCCGCAGAGCTTGCCCCGGCTCTCCGGCCTTATTCGTAGTCGATACGCTGCCGACGAAGTACCGGATTGAAGTGTATAGGAGGAATCCCGATCTCAAGGCCCAGGCAGAGAGCCGGGAATTCATTGACACCATCACTCCGGACGGGTATGCCGCCCAGTACTATGCCGATTATAAGATTGACGGGACGCGCGGGCTGGATTACGAGAAACAGATGGAGTACACGAATAATGCTTCCATTCTCGCGGCATTCAGGGACATCCTCTCAAAGTCAGACAGCCAGCACGCCAAACTGAGCAAGCCCCGCGTGAAGCGCTGCGAGTTCTGGAAGAGGGCTGCAGCAGCCCTGCCCCGTATCGCGGACCGTTTCCCCAACAGCCTTCCGGAGAACGCCCGCAGACTCCAGGAGAAATACAATGAGTTCTTCCGCGGAGGTTCCCCTAATTATGACGTTCTTATTTCTGCAAAATTCGCCAACAGCAATGCCTCTAAGATTGTGACACCTGAGCAGGAGGCAATGATTATCAAGCTGCTCTCTGATCACCGGAATTTTGACAATAGCCAGATCGCCATGGTGTATAACGCCGTAGCCGACAAAATGGGCTGGAAGCAGGTCACCGCCCCGGCCGTCAAGACGTGGCGCAAGAAATATGACCTGGAAACGGCTGCGGGCCGTCTTGGGAATTCCGAGTTCTACAATCAGCGCAGTATGCAGGTCAAACGCAGTAGGCCGACAGCCCCGCTGTATATGTGGAGTCTTGACGGTTGGGACGTTGAGCTTCTTTACCAGAATACTGAAACCAAGAAAGACGGCAGGACCGTCACCACCTATAGCAACCGTCTCACCATTGAGATTGTACTTGACCCCTTCTGTAATTATCCCATAGGTTTCGCTATCGGCGACCAGGAAGACAGCGCTCTTATCACTGCCGCCCTCAGGAATGCAGCCAACCATACGGCTGAACTCTTTGGACGCCGCTACCGCTCCAATCAGATCCAGAGCGACCATTTCGCAATGAAAGCAATGATGCCGATATACGGCGTCGTGGGCGATAAGGTTGTGCCAGCCAAAGTCAAGAATGCAAAGAGCAAGCCGGTTGAAAGATTCTTCCTCTCATTCAATAAGATGTGCCAGCTACTCCCTAACTGGGCAGGCTTCGGCATAACTTCTGACAAAAACAAGCAGCCTAATTCTGACGCTCTCAACCTTATCCGCAAGTCTTTCCCTACCCGCGAAGAATGCATCATGCAGGTCACGAAGATTGTTGAAGCAATGAGGGCGATGGCTCGCGAGAAATACCTTGCAGGCTGGGCAAAGGTGGCAGAAGAAAGGCGTCTCCCGCTGTCGGATGAGCAGTACCTTCTGACATTCGGCACAGAGACAGGGTACAAGAATGCCCTTGAGGGCTCAGGCCTTAATATCCGTCTGCTTGGCGCCAAGCGCTCTTACGACTGCTTTGATATGAACTTCCGCAAGTACCCGCATATTCGCTGGAATATCAAGTACGATCCGGCAGACCTTACCAAGGTACTTGCCGTCAATGAAGACGGTTCTTTGCAGTTCCTTCTGGAAGAAAAGTATGTACAGCCGATGGCCCTTGCCGACCGCAAGCCTGGGGATGCCGAGCAGCTTGCCCGCGTTCGTGAATTCAACAGCCAGGTACTGGAGCCTCATGTAATAAAGACCATCACCGATGCAAGCGATAAGGTTGCTGAACTATTCCATAAGAATCCCCAACTGGATATGCTTCGTCGCGTTTGCTTGTGTGACAGCGAGGGGCAACACAAGGCCCGCCGCAATCAGGCCCGCCTTGAGGCCCCAGAGGCGCAGCCCCAGGCCGAGCCCGTCCCCGTGGAGATTCCCGCCCCTGAGGTCCCGAAGCGGAAGGTGAAAACAGCAGAACTATACTAATCAAATCAAGTTAATATGAAACAGTCAGAAAAACAATCCATTGCGGAGAAAGCCAGGGCTTTTGTCGCAAATCAGGGAAGCCAGAACCGCGCAGCCGCCGTTATCGGTATCAGTGGGGCCACCCTCAGCCAGATCTTAAACGGGAACTGGGAACTTATCTCAGAAGAAATGTGGCGTACCGTCGGTGCAAAGGTCGGTTATGACCCGCGCCAGTGGGTGATTGTGCAGACGGATGGGTACAACCGGATGTATGACCTCCTTTCCGATGCCCAGGAAAACGCTCTTGTATTTGCAGTCACCGGGGATGCCGGGTGTGGCAAGACGCAGGCCATCCGCGAATATGCCGCCAGAAACTCAAATGTCGTGGTCCTGTCCTGCTCCGAGTTCTGGAACCGGAAACAGTTCCTGGGTGAGCTGCTCGCCGCCCTTGGGATTGACCCGGCAGGCCTCACGATTGGGGAAATGGTCTCCGAGGCCGTCCGAACGCTCAAGCGCCGTGAAGGTGTTCTGATTGTCATTGACGAAGCCGACAAACTGAGCGACCAGCCGCTACTTTTCTTCATCACCCTCTACAACCAACTTGAAGATCATTGCGGGATTATCCTTTGTGCGACACAGCACCTGGAGAAAAAGATTCTTTCCGGGGTACGCCGTAACAAGCGCGGATACCGTGAGATATACAGCAGGATCAGTCGCCGATTCATCCCTATGCCGCTTGTGAGCGAAGCTGAGATTGAGGCCGTATGTATCGCCAATGGTATCACAAACAAGAAGACCATCGCCAATATCGCCGAAGACTGTGATGGAGATCTGCGCCGTGTTAAGAAACTCGTGCACGGGGCAAAGCGTCTTGTGGTTGAATCTTCAAACGCCGATTAAACACTGTTAAATGGGACGCGCTATAAGCAACAGGAATGTGTGTGACGCCTCCTTCAAGGTGGCGGATTTTGAAGGGCCTTGGCTTGCCTCCTTTGGCAGGCCAGAGCTCCGCGGTGCGTGGATTGTTTACGGCGAATCCGGCAGCGGGAAAACCCATTTTGCAATGGAACTGCTCAAGTACCTGCTTAAATTCGTGCAGCGCGGAGCCTATGACACCCTTGAGCAGGGCCTTTCCAAGTCCTTTCAGACCGCCTGGTATGATGCCGATATGCAGAGCTGCGGCAATAAGGTAGTGGTTTACTCCAAGGAAGAGATTAGCGACCTGAAAACCCGCCTGCAGAAGCGACGCAGCCCGGATGTGATAGTCATTGATTCCATTACGGCGCTCACTGGCTTCACTCGCCCCGCCTTTGCGGATCTCATCAACTCCTTCCCTGACAAATTATTCATTTTCCTGGCGCACGAAGAAAACAATAAACCCTACCCGGCTATCGCCCAGCACGTCCGGAAACTCTCTGAGGTGAAGGTAAGGGTGGAAGGCTTCAAGGCTTTCGTTACTACTCGCTTCATGACAGAAGACAGCGGCGGCGCGGATTTCACCGTATGGGAGAAAGGCGCGCAGGAATACTGGTTAAACAAGTTATAAATAACGCTCAATATGGCTACGATAATGGACCAACAGCAGAAATGGCTACTCAAGAAATTCCACACCCTTTGTGCCCGCATAGGAATGTCCGCCGACGAAAAGCGGGCGCTTGTGGAGAGCTTCGGCGTTGAGAGCAGCAAAGACATCGACAACCACGACCTTATGGACATCTGCCACACACTGGAAATGCAGCTGAACCCGTCCCTTAAGGAGTTGGATGCCCAGCGCAGGCGCACGATGGCCGCAATAGGTGCGTGGCTCCGCTTTACCGGGCGCGAGGACAATGCCTCCGTCATCAAGGGTATTGCCTGCCGTGCGACGGGGTTTGATGACTTTAACAAAATCCCGGCTGACCGCCTGAAAAACATCTGCTACGCCTTCAACCAGAAGATGAAGGACAGTAAAGCCGTTGACGGCATCGCCCAGGAATATCTGGCAATGGCCGCCGCAATGAAGGGGCAGGCTCCAGGGGCAAGCAAGACCATAGCAAGTTAAATCCAAATCAATACTGTTATGTCAGAAACAAAATCATTCATCAAGCGCGGCTACAAGCCGCAAGGGGTGGCCGCAGTAAGCCACCGCACCGGACATCTCGCTTTCCTGGACGGAACCCGTGTTTATGGGATTGTCCGGGATCCGTATGACTATGACTTCGGCCCTGTCCTTATGCCAACGCTCAAGTCCCTGGACGTGAAGATCGGGGATGCGTCTCTTATCCGCAAATGTGTGGATATCCAGGACTGGAAGACGGAAGAGGTTTTCACCGTGGAATTTGCCCTGGGCAACGTCCTCAATGAGGGCGCCGAAAAGGCCCCGGCATCAGCAAAGAGTATCGCCCAGTTGGCGCAGGAGTTTATGCGCACCGTGGAAGAGCGCTTTGCTGCCGACGGGAAGGACGTAGAGGGCTGCGCCGTCGCCATCTTCATCGGGGAAGACATCGCCCCAGGCGTAATGCAGGGCTATTCCGGGGTATTCGGCGACCAGCGCCGCATCTTCAAGACCATTGAAAACAGCCTCCGCAAGCATCCCAAACTCGCAGGATGGATAAGTGCCGCGGCCCTTGCCGCAAGATTCGGGAAACAACTTTAATCTATCAAATTATGGCAACTAAAAGAACAAAAAAGACCATCCTGTCCGGCGTGACCCGCGAACAGATGGAAGAGGCTTTCGGCGCGTATGCCTCCGCAGATGCTGAAATCGCGAAAATCACCGCCGAAATGGATAAGCAGTTTACTGCCATCCGCGAGAAACACGCAGATCGCTTGGCTGAGCTGGAAAAGACCAAGGAAGAAAACTTTGAGGTGTTGAACGTTTTCGCATCTGAGCACAAGGATGAACTCTTTTCCAAGAAAAAGAGCCTTGAGAGCACGCACGGCACCATCGGGTTCCGCACCGGCACGCCTAAACTCAAGACCCGCAAAGGGTTCACCTGGGCGGCCGTCCTGGAGCTGCTCCGGAACCTTGGGCATACCGCCTACATCCGGACCACCGACGAAGTGGCCAAGGATAAGCTTCTGGCCGACCGTGACAGCGAAGAAACGCAGAAGGTTATGCAGAACTGCGGCATTGACGTAGTGCAGGATGAAACCTTCTATGTAGAACTGAAAAAAGAGTCCCAGGAATAGCCGAATGGAAAAGAGCAGGGCGTTTTCTTATGAAAAGATTGAAGTGTGCAGGAACTGCAACAGCGAGGGGCACGTCCTTGAGGCGGGCAAATCCATTTGGAAGACGTGCCCCGTATGCTGCGGCTCAGGCCTCGTTAAAAAGCACTATGAGGGCACCGTCACAATGGAGCCTTATGAGCGGGACGAATGACCGCCTGAAAGAAAAAAGCCCGCTTCCGAAAAAACAGAAACAGGCTGGCAGTCTGGGGAACTGCCACAAAGTTAATAAGTTTTTTCGGATTTGGGAGCAAAACATCATAAAAATACACTCATGCGGATTAAACACGTCTGCGAGATTACCCAGCAGCACTATGAGCTCGGCAACGCGGCCAAGTGCTACAAGATGGTATGGCAGCGGTATGTTTACCCGGTCTATCCGATGTGCTACCGTACATATCTCTCCTATATCCGAACCCCTTTATCCGGTACCAGCGAGCCACCGGCAGAAGATCCGGCCCAGCTGACACTCTTTGATTGAAAGAACCGCCGCGCAGCATCCTGCACGGCGGTTTGCTTATACAAATGGGTCTTCAAATACGAAGGTGAAGACGTCCCCTGTATTGAGGCTGACCGGGGATGAGGTCAGCACCTTGCCATTCCTGGTATAGGCTGAAAGGTCGTGGCAGAAGGTTGCCCAAACCTCAATATCTTCACAGACCTGTTCGTGGTTGTGGTCCGTGTCGGATTCAAGCTTGACAAGGGTGCTGAAACTGCGGCCTCTTTCATCCGGCCTCCCGGACAAAGTACACAGTGCGTCTTCCATCGCCTGAATCAGCCGGAACCGGTAGAGCACTGCATCTTCATACTGGGTGCCCATCGTGGCAAGTGTGGCCGATATGATGTGCAGCCTGACATCGATACGCGCACGCTTGGCCTTCATGCCGGCCGCCTGCCAAATGATGGGGCTGAACTCGAAGAATACCGCCGGAGTTTGGAAAGGGCGCTGCTGCGTGAGCTGCGCTACATTCTCATTCCAAAGATCGAAGTGACGGATGGATTTCTCGGCCGTTTCGGGGGCCGTATCCGGGCCGTTGGCGGGGAAATAGACCGGAACTCCATCCACATCATAAATAAGCCCCAGACGGGCCGAAATCTCTTTGTACAGACGTTCTCTCATTTGCCGTATTTTTTAACGAGTTGCTCACTCTCTTTTTGAAGATGCTTAAAGACTATTTCGCCCAGGGCCTTCTGGACTTCCGCGTGGTCGCCGATGAACTGGCGCTGCGGCATATTCATCTGCCTTGTATGAGCCTTGACCCGGACCAGCTTGCCGCCAACTTTCCGGACGTGGGAGCGGACATTGCCGGCAAACTTGCCGCCCTCGTTATGGATGGCGGTGTATGGCAGATGCGAAGTGAATACGACGGAATTGCCCCGGACCTCAGAACGGATGCTGCGGCGCATCGCCCCGGTGACAATCAGGATGGAGCCCTGTTTGCCGGCCTTGTTTACCTTGGATACCTTGGTGGGCTGCCACTCCTTCCCGAAAAAGCCCTGCCTGGTGAAGTTACTGTCGAACATCTCCGTCAGTTTCACCCGGGCGTCTCTAAGGATTTTGTCGTAAATGTTTGCCATTTATAGGTTATTTTCTGAATTTTTCTTAATTTTGTGCCGTATGCAAGTACCGGAAGCAGTCATAAAAGAAGCTGGCGAACTTATCAAGCGGTTTGGGAAGCACTTTGAGCACCTTGGCAAGTACGAGGGGCAGGATGTCTTCTTGTTTCTCTTCCCGGATGGTTCTAATACCGGTTTCCCTTTTGTTTACTTGTATAAAGACGGCAGCGCAATTTCAGTTACAGGCTTTGAGGCCCTGGATATTACTGCCCAATTTGATAATTAAGTTTCTCCCTCAAAAATATCCATATATTTAGGGTTGATAATTTTGTTGTCAATCCTCATTATACCTCGGCAGGCATGGATTCTCGTGCCAATCCGCGCCCCGTTTTGGCACAAATAATCCACGTTCCTACTCTCGCGCCCTGAACCTTCGGAGTTATCTCGTTGTGGTTCAATATACCTTAGCTCCCCATCTTTGAAGCGCTGGAGGATTGTCGCATGTCCATAGCCTCGCTTCCACCCGATGGATAATTCATAAACTCCCTCTTCCTTACAGACTTCATCAAAGAACTCTTTGTAACGTTTGGGCGTCATTTCTTTATACTCTTTACCCTTCATCCAATCAACAAGACTCGTATGCTTAGCTTGTGTCCCATCGGGGTTGAGCCATTTTTCCCAAGTCCTCATCCCCGAGCTAAGGTATTCGGATTTTGACCCGGACGTATTACCTTTTGCCGACACTTTTAATCCACGCAAGCGGAGCATATAAGCGGGAGCGCACGTTTGGCAGTTAATATGGTAGGGTATATCGCGACTTTTGACGAAATTGGGGTTTCTGCTCGAAACAACGCCGTCGATAATATACTTTCCCTTGGGATCGGGGATATACTCGGGCACATACTTCGGGTTTGCGCTCTGCTTATCGGCCTGTTCGACAGTCATCACCTTGCCTTTCTTGATTGAGAGGCTTTTTTCAATTTCAATGATGTTCTTAGCGATAGCCTCTTTTTCCTCCTTGGATAGATATTCTGGCATTTCCCCCACCATTTCCTTTATCCTCTTTCCTGAATCCTCTACGGATTCCTCCGCTAATTGCTCTACAACCTTTTTAACTGACTCCGGAGCCTTGAAGTACGGGTGCTTGGGCGGGAAGATCTCCATCTCCTTGCCAGCGTTGTAGCGGAATATCTGCGCCTTGGGGTCCGCGGTGCAGTCATCCCCCCAGGCGGTGGCCGCGTCGCTGTCGCTCACTGCGTAGTCCTCTTTGAGAACCTGGACTACCTGGCAGCGGCAGTTCCATCCATTCGGGGGCAGGTATTTGGTCCAGAACTTATCAGAGGGCGGGAGCGTCACCCCATCGAGGCGGGCATGATCCGAGCGCACCCTTTCATCGCCGGCAGTCCGGTACTGGAGATTGTATTCGTCTCCGTCCTTTGTGAAGTCGTTCCACTTAACGGCCATCTGTGAAGTGTGCACCGCGTGGTTATACTCGGCATACAGATACCGCTGGTTATACTTGGCATCAACGCCCTTCACGTCCTCAGCGAACTTGGCAAAGGGTTTCAACTTCCCTTCGTCATCGGTAAGGGACAGGCCCACCTCGCGGAGAGTGTGGTAGGCTTTGAACCCGGAGAATATAAAGGCGTTGTGCTGCAGGGCGTGTGTCAGTTCTGCCGGCGTCTCTTCCAGGATTGACTGCCCTATGGCCCCGTTAAGCACTTTGTACGTCTCATTGATAAGGGCTTTGCATTCCGGGGTGGTCAGCATCTGGGGCGTCACGCGGCCTGTATTGTAGAGCCTGCGCAGCACGGCCCGCATAATATCCGGATTAAAGGCGATATTAGGCTTTTTCGGGCCGTCTGCGAGACTCAAACCATCTTCGGAGTACAGGAGGGCCACAGCCTTGTTAAAAAGCCTGTAATGGTTCTTTATGGCGTCTTTCGCGGCTTTTTCCGCTTCGGGGTTCTGCTTCGCCGGTTTGTCATCGCCCCCTACTCGAAAAAACTTCCGGAGGTGTCCCGCTCACCGGTAATGGTAATCTTGTATTTGTCCTTGAAGTATTCCGGATCCACGGTGTAATACTGGAGGATGACGCGCTCGATCTCGCGCTGCTCCGCAGGGGAATAGGTGGCGGCATCGTCCCAGTCAAAGGTACGGCCCTTGAGGTCGAAGCCGTGCTTGATCATCTTGGGGATGAGCCTGTCGTTGACGATGTACTTGATAAGTTTGGCATCGGCGGCGCACACGTTCTCAAAGACCTCAAGGTGTGTTTCGCTCTGCGACAGCGAGCTGCCGGAGTCAATGGTCATCGTCTGGTTCAGAATGCCCTTGGAGATTTCGGAATTTGCCCTGTCGATGCGTTTGTCATAGACGTTGTAGGCGTCTCCCCTGGTTGATTCCTTTATCTCAATGTCGGTGCCGTCCGGGAAGAGGCCCCAGGCAGCTGCGCCCATATTCTCAAGCATATTCTCCACACGCTTGAGGTCATCCTGATTCTGCGAAGTGGTCTTGCCGATTCGCAGGGGCATCCCGAAGATCTCACCGAAGACATCCCAGTAGGCGGTCATATTCTTCTTTGAAATTGAGTGCGGGGCGCATTTAAGAAGCAGCCCAAGGTCATAGCGCCCGCCCACCTCCACGCACCAGTCCGAGATAGGGCCGTGCCGGAAGTCTATGCCGCGCTTGATGTTATCGCCGGGGTCTTTGAGCAGCACCCCGTATTCCGGAATGACGTGCCGGCGCGGGACCAGTTCCACGTCGCTGAACTTCCGCACCCCGTTGTCATCGGTGATTACGTCGCCCAACTGGATAAGGGAGTGCCCCCAGTACCGACTATCCAGGGCAAGAGCGATGAAGTCATAGAACCATTGGCTTTCAAAGGTCTTCTGCGCCTCTTCATCTTCATTCCCCTTATCATCTTTGATGACGAAGGCTTTCAGAAGGGTTTTGCCCGTGCGCTGCGAGATACAGCCGGTAAGATGCAGATCCACCAGGGCGTCCGTATAGATGGAATACAGATTGCCGCGGCGCGGGTTCTCCACGCTCAGGGCTTGCTGCCATGCGGCACGCCACTTGGCTACGTCTTGCTTGGTGAGGCTCTGCGTCTTCTGGTCCAGAAGCAGCAGGAGGCTCTTGCGTTTCTGGGTGCTGCCCCCTTCGCCGTTATTCTTTCGGGCGGCGAGGACCAGGGATTCCAGTGTTATCTGTTCAGGCGCCGGAGTCGGGGCCGGCCTATGGAAGAAAGGAAATTTGAACTCCATTCAATAAGCGTTTGAAAAGTGGTTTAATAGTCATATCCCTGGCGGGGCATCGACCCGAATTTCATCACGTTCCCGGAGCCAGAGGCCCCCTCTTCGCTTCCTTCCTGGTATTTAGGGAAGTCCGGCGTAAAGGCGCCCTTCTGGATGTCCTTGAGGCGTGAAATAGCGTTATCATACAGGGTTTGCCTCACATCGTTCCCCATGAACTGCGGCAGCCACATACCAAGGTAGTACAGAGCAATGCTGACGGCCATCTGCACAAGCAGCGGGTTTCGCGCATCCCCTTCGGCGGCAAAGGCCGCGTCGATGTCGTAACGGGAACGGACATAGCCGGCAATCTCTTCCATGGCAGTTTTCTCCGCCTTTTGGCGAATTTCTTCGCTGCTTTGGGTAATGACGGCAAGGTCTTCTTGCCCGGTAACTACCCTGTAATCGTCTGCATTCAGAAACATTCGGCTACTTGGTGTAATAGATTGCCTCCTTGATAATATCCTCGGCCTTCACCCCTTTCTTATAAACGCCTTGGGCGCATAGGGCGCGGATGTGTTTTTTACTCACACACATCGGCCGCCCGGAAAGCACGATAACGAAACGCCTTTCCCCTGTCACCTTCGCAAGTTTTTCCGCGAGGCGGACCTGCTTGCGAAAACGTGCGGCGAACACCGCCGCCTTGAAAAACTTCTTAATTCTCTCTACCATACGTTTTTTGATGTTTTACGCATTCCGTAAACGGGCTGGAACTCCCGCTGACGCACGCGCTGTTGAAGAATATAGATTGCGCCTTCATCGGCATCCGGGGCATCGTCGTGCCCGCTCATACCTTTCTCGAAGGCAAGTGTCTGCTCAAGACCGGCCTGCATATCTGGGTCGTCCCGCTCTTTTTCGCTGTAATACACGAAACCGCGCTCCCACAGAGGGGAAACGGCTTCAATGCGCTGGAATTTGTCCGGTTTCTTTCGTTTGTCTGCCCGGATGGGGAGCTGATACCCACGGATCTTGCCCTCCCTGGTGAATTCGTCAAGCAGGGTATCCTGCAGGAAATTCGCCTCGATGTAATACTCGCAGACGGCACCGGCTTCAATCATCTTTTCGTGCAGGTCATAGAACCAGCGGACCATCTCCGCGACGGAACATTGACGCACGAAGGCCTTGAGGTGGTGAAGGTCCGTCCCGGTCTTCCCCCACAGTTTAATGGCCTTGAAGTCATTTTTGGTGGAGCTCTTGAAAGAGGGGTCGCAGTAGGCCACCAGGCAGTCATAACGCGCGAGCGGCAGCGGCTTTATCCACTTGATCCAGTCATTGCGGAAGACGGCCCCCTCCGTGATGGGGTTATTCATCATTTCGCGCTGGAATGAGATATACCCCATAAATCGGGCCTGTGCCTGGATCTCTTCGATGGTCCACTTCTCTTTCCAGGACGGTTCCCCGTGTTTATCAATAGCGTTGACCTCAGAGACAACTACGCCTTTGGACGCCAGGAAGTTTGCAAGAACACTGTTTTTGCCGATGAGGTTGCCTACCATAATGAAGCGGCCGCGTCCTCCGTCAAGTGTCCCGAAAAGGGCCTCTTTTACCCATTTGGTGAGCCTTTTGACGCGATCCGGATTGTTGACCAGCTCGTCATCGTCAAGGTCGTCTATGACCACGTAATCGGGCCTGTGGCTCTTGTGCCGGAGTCCGCGCGGGGACTGTCCCCGGCCACGGGCGAAGAAAGCCACGTCATCCTGGGTGATAAATTTCCCGTCCTGCCAGGAGCCTTCACACTTCTGCGGGCCAAAGTCAGCGATGTAGCGCTGGTTGAACTCCAATTCGGCCTGGATGTCACCGAGAAGGGTGTTTGCGTTCTCTTCGGACTTACCCACCAGAACCATACAGTATAACTCGTTCTGGGGCTTCAACCACATCGGGATGAATATGTCAAAGTGGGTGCTCTTGGCATGGCCGCGTGCCCACTTTGCCCCGTACTGGATAGTACGGTTTTTCTTTATGGTGTTTGCGGCCTTTATATGGAACGGGGCGCACTCAGTATGCTTGCCGGTAGCCGGATCATCCGTGTAATGGGGGAAGTAGTAGTTGACAAAGGCGGCGTAATCGGCCAGGAGACGCTTGATGCGGGCGCGTTTCTGCGCGGGCGTCTCCTGAGTAGGAACGACCGTATTGTTCTGCACCGTCTCACACCAGTGCTTCCACTCTTGCAGGGCTTCTTTCCTGGATACCTGGGATGCCATACGCTAAACTACCATTTTGTTGCCGAGCATTTCAAGGATGTACTTGTTCTGGTACTTGTTCACCATCTTCCGGAACTCGGCGGTGATTTCCGGGTCGGTCTCAGACTGGTATTCCAGCCACTTGCCGAAAGCCATAAAGCACTCGATGAAATCTACGACGGACGCTTCCTTGTCGAGCTTGTTGATGGTTGATGACAGTTTGGCCAGCTGGTCCGCTATACCTCCTGCGGATGAGAGGTTTTCCGGTTCCAGGTCGCCCAGCTTCTCGGCGAGCTTGTTGATGGAGCGCAGGACGTTATTAACGACCTCCTTGCGTGTCAGTGACTGTGCGGCGCGTTTCTCGCCCCATAAGCATTCCTTGGCCCAGGCGCTTATTGTGTTTGCCGATACGCCCACTTTTTCGGCGATTTCCTTCTGGGGAATCCCCTGCATGAAAAGGGCTTCGGCAAAGTCCTTTTTCTCTTGGTTAACTCTGTTTGCCATTCATGGTAAATCTTGGTTTAATGTGTTTACGATGGCACAAAAATGACATATTCGGGGCCGAAAGAAAAATAAAGTGTAAATTCTTTACACTCTGTTTGATGTTCCTTGCTTTTTCGCTCATTTTCGCGGTGAAAATATCGCGGAGTGGAGCAGTCCGGTAGCTCGCAAGGTTCATTCCCTTGAGGTCGCGGGTCCGAATCCCGCCTCCGCTACAAAACCCCTTTTTGCGACCGTTGCGGCGGTGAGCCCCGGCAAGACCCGCCGCAACATTTTTAACAGAAACGAATGGCAAAAGAAGCTGTAATCTCCACAAGCGCACTCAACTGCTACGGTACGCGGGTTCTCACATCAGGGACCGACCTGGAGCAGTACCGTAAGAACCCTGTCCTTTTATATATGCACCGGCGCGGCGGGCGCGATGACATGCCCATCGGCATCATCGACAACCTCCGCGTAGACGGGGATGTCATTTATGGCACCCCTAAATTCGACGGTGACACCGAAGAGGAAAAGAGGATTGAAGCCAAGTGGGAGAGGGGCACCCTCAGGATGCTGTCCCCCTACTTTGACATCATCGAGACATCCGACGCCCCCGACACGCTCGTTCCCGGGCAGACCCGCCCGACTGTCACCAAGGCAAAGCTGGTGGAAGTCTCAATCGTGGACATCGGAGGCAACGACGAAGCCCTGCAGGTACGCCTGTCCCGTGACGGCAAGGCCCTCACCCTCGCTCTGGGCGAAGAGTGTGACGCCCTGCCCCTTCTGAAAGACAACACCGCCCAGGAGCCGGAACAGGCGCCGGGCACAGATTCAACAAAACCCAATAAACCATCAATTACCATGGAGAAAATCCTTTTGAAGCTCGGTCTGCCCTCAAACGCAACCGAGGACCAGGCCCTCGCCGCCATCGATGCACTGATGGGCGAGAACAGCCAGATGAAGCTTGCCCGGATCGGCGACGCGGTGGATGCCGCCATTGCTGAGCGCCGTATCACGGCAGAAAAGAAAGACCAGTTTATCGAGCTCGGCAAGAAAGCCGGCATCGAGGCGCTCAAAGCGAACCTCGCCCTGTTCACCCCGGCCCCCAAGCCCATCGACATCGTGGGCGGTGGGAAGCCCGAAGGCGGCGCTGTCGCCCTCAAGTGGGAAGACCTCAGCGCAGAGCAGATCGCCGACATGCGCGCCAACGACAAGGACGGATACATCAAGCTCTACAAGGAGCATTACGGATTCGCCCCCGAAATCTGACAACACAAAAAAACAATTTCGCTGAATGAAAAAGATTTTTGCACTCCTTGCAATTTTCCTGAGCATCGCGGTGAACTCCGTGATGGGCGCCGGCCTCGCCTCCGTCGTGGGGGTCTCGCCCGCCATCGGCGCGGTAGCGCTCAACGGTGTCGGCTTCGTTGCCGGTGCCCTTAACCTCATCCCCGAAGGCATCGCCCGTGCCGGCATCTTCACCGAGATCTGGACCGGCGAGCTTATCAAGGCTTTCCGCAATGAGGATTCCAGTGTCGGCTGGTACAATGCCATCCGCAGTTACGACCAGTATGTCAACCACGACGTTATCCATTTCGTTGACCTGGGCGGCGATCCTACCGTGCTTGTAAATAATACCTCTTACCCTCTTGAAATCGAGGAACTGAGTGACGGAGACAAAGCGGTATCCCTTGACAAATTCCAGTCGAAGCCCACGCGCATCACCGATGACGAACTGCACGCCAGCTCTTATGACAAGATGGCCGTGGTCATCGAGAAGCACAAAGAGAAATTCGATGAGGTGAAGTACAGCCGTGCCATCCACGCGCTCGCCCCTGCCCAGAACGCAGCCAAGACTCCGGTTCTCAAGACCACCGGCGAGGCAGACAGCAACGGCCGCAAGCGCATCACCCGCGCGGACGTCATCGCCCTTAAGAAGGCCTTCGACAAGATGCGTATCCCCAAGGCGGGCCGTATCCTGGTGCTCTGTGCCGACCACGTTGCCGACCTTCTGGAGACCGACCAGAAATTTGCCAACCAGTATTACAACTACGAGAACGGCAAGATCACGAAGATGTACGGCTTTGACGTGTATGAATTCGACGACACGCCGCTGTACACCCTCTCCAATCTCCATAAGGTGGCCTATGGCGCCGTAGCCAGCGAAGGTGACATGCAGGCTTCCGTGGCCTTCACCACCAAGCGTGCCATGCGTGCCAACGGCTCCACGAAGAGCTATCTCAAGGAAGCCGCCGACGATCCGCAGAACCAGGAGAACCTGTTCTCGATGAGGACCTATTCCATCTGCCTGCCGCTCAAGGCAGAAGGCCTCGGCGCCATCGTCAGCGACGTTGCCGAAGTGGAAAGCAACGGCTAAACCTGACCTGCCAGAATGAAAAGGGAGCTGAAATACCTTGTTATTCACTGTACTGCCACGTGCGAAGGACGCGAGGTGACAGCCGACGAAATCCGTGCGTGGCATACAGCTCCTGAACCGAAGGGGCGCGGGTGGAAACAGGTAGGGTACACCGACCTTTTCCATCTGGACGGTACAGTAGAAAGGCTCGTTGACAACAACGAAGACGCTTGGGTGGACCCTTGGGAAATCACCAACGGCGCTGCGGGCTACAACAGCGTAAGCAGGCATATCGTCTATGCCGGCGGTTATGCCGGGAAGGTCGAAACCGACCCGAAGACCGGCCGCAAGAAGTATGTGATTTCAACCGATTCCAAGGGCCGCAAGATAACCAAGGACACCAGGACGGACGCCCAGAAAAAGGCGATGGCAGACTATGTAAGAGATTTCCACAAGAGATATCCCAACGTCCGCATCGTAGGTCACAGGGACTTTCCCAATGTAGCGAAGGCCTGTCCGTCCTTTGATGTCGCCTCCTGGCTCAAGGAGATAGGCGTGGAACAATAGCCGAATGGAACACCTGACAACAATAATCCTCGCGATTATCGCCATAGTCGAGGCCCCTCTGACGGCCTGGATCTCTTCCAAACTCCTGAAAGGGAAGTATCAGGAAGAAATCAAGAAACTGCACGAAGAGGTCAGGACTATGCAGGAGGATGTCCGCTCACGGGAACTGACCAATGACAAAACCGTCATTGAAATGACGATGAAGTATGTGGTCGAGCCGGTGAAGATTGAAATGATGTCCATGCGTAAAGAAATAGGGAAACTGAAAAATGCGATTGAAAAGATACCCACTTGCCCCCATTCTGCTACTTGCCCTGTCTCTGCAGAGCTGCGGCGCATTGAAGACGCTGACGCGGCGCCAGGAAAGCCTGGAAGAAAGCGCAAGCCTTCAAGCGGAGCAGATCCGGAGGATTGAGCAGTCCGTTTCGGCAGTCCGTGAAGAGGTCTCCAGTATCCGGATACAAGAAAGCCGCGAAACCAGGACTGACAGCGCTGCTGTCGTGGAAGTGGTTACGGAAGTATTCGACACCACGCAACCCGCCGACAGTGTGACCGGAACCCCTCCCCTTAAGGAGCGTACTACCGAAAGGCGGAACGTGGGAACCCGTCGCAATGAGACTGCGACCGTGAAAACACAGACCGATGCGATGGCACGGCAGGCAGAGGAAGTCCGCACCGATGACGGCACCGAAACAACCGTCCAGGCTGATTCCCAGATGCAGGCAGAGTCACATACCGAAAGCAAGCAGAAACGCGGTCTGAACTGGTGGCAAAAAACCCTTTGCGGTATTGGAGGGGCAACCCTCGCACTGCTCCTGTTATGGGTAATCTTCCAAGTGGTCAAACACTATTTGAAACCTTTATAAACACTGTGCAATGGCAAATAATAAATCCAAATTCACGGAAAAGGCCGCGGCTGTGTTCGCTGCCCATCCTGAATTGTCCGAGGTGCATATCACCTCTGACGGCACGGCTTTCCCTATGCTCTGCAACGCCAAGAACCACGCAAAGACGCTCAGGGGCAAGACCGTCGAATCTTACCGCAAATCCAAGACCGAGCCGTTTGCTGAGATTCTCAAACTTGAAGACGGCTCTGTCGTAACAGCAAAAGAGAACTAAGCAATGGCCCAGAAACTTACCATTACCAGGACCAACGGCAATGTCCCCCGCAAGCTTGCCGGGGAGGACCACATTTCCGGCCTTGTGTTCTACAGCAGCACCCTGCCTTCCGGTTTTTCGGCCAACGACCGAATCAAGCCCATCTCCAGCATTGAGACCGCGGAGGCCCTGGGTATCACATCGGACGCCGATGCCTGGAACACCAAGGTGCTCCACTACATCCTTTCCAGCATCTTCAATATCAACCCCGGAATCAGCCTGTATGTCAGCATCCAGACGCCTACGGCCAACAATCCGACCTTCTCGGAAATCAAGGCCCTGCAGAACTATGCCGGCGGCCGCCTCCGTCAGATTGGCGTGTGGGACGGTACTACCGCATTCTCTGCCGCGAACCTCCTTGCCCTGAAAGCCGTGCGTACCGCGTTAGAGCAGCAGGACAAACCGGCTCTGATTCTCTACGCCCCCAAGGTGACGAATATCACCGAACTGCCCACCGACGTTGCCGGCACCGCCCCGGGTGTTGCCGTAGTAATCGGACAGGATGGCGCAGGGGTGGCTGCAACCCTTATGGCTGCAGGTGGCAACCAGAAGCCTTCCGTCACCGCCCTCGGCGACCTCCTGGGCGTAGTGTCGCTTGCATCCGTGCATGAGTCCATTGCCTGGGTGGAGAAATTCCAGACAGGAATTGCCGTGCCGGCATTCAGCGACGGCAAACTTTATCGCGACCAGGACAGCGCCCTTATCGAGCAGCTGGACACCGCGCGTTACCTCTTCCTCGTGACGTATGACGGCTATGCCGGTTCCTACTTCAACGACTCCCACACGATGGACAACGCCACCAGCGACTACGCCTATATCGAGAGTGTCCGCACAATGGATAAGGCCTGCCGCGGCGTCCGTGCCTACACGCTGCCCAAGCTGGGCCGTCCTCTCACTGTGGACGCATCCACCGGGCAGCTGGAAACCCACGTTGTGGAAGACCTCCAGACAACGGCCAACAAAGCCCTGGAAGATATGGAGAAAGCCGGTGAACTCAGCGGGTTCAAGGTGGAAATCGACCCCGAACAGAACGTACTTTCCACTTCTGAGGTGGAGATGGTCATCAAACAGGTAGGCGTTGGTGTGATGCGTAAGCTCAACATCAAGATCGGCTACACCCTGAGTGTCTAACATCAAAAACAGAAGACAATGAACGGAATTCCACTTATTAACGGAGTAGAATACAGTTGGGGCGACATCGTCACCGCCATCAACGGCAATCCGGTCGTGGGTATCACCGGCATCCAGTATGAGGATGACCAGGATGTGCAGAACAACTACGGTGCCGGGCGCAACCCGGTTTCCCGCAGCAAGGGACGCATCACCCCCGCCGCCAAGATCACCCTCTACGTGAGCGAAGTGCTCGCCATCCAGAGCCAGAGCCCGACCGGGCGCCTGCAGGACATTGCGCCCTTCGACATCACCGTTTCCTACATCCCGGAGGATGGCAAGATCCATACGGACAAAATCCGTAATTGCCAGTTCAAAAAGAACTCCCGGGACTGGAAGGAGGGCGATATGAACCACGAGGTCGAGCTTGACCTTATTCCTTCCCACATCGACTGGGGTAGAATCTAAACCAACGTATCATCAACCGCAGGGGCGGTGAAGAGCCGCCCCCGCTTTTAACATTTGGAGCAACATGAGTAACAAGGTAAACAACTTCAAAGAAATTAACGGCGGCATCTCCGCTGAACAGATCAGCGCCTGGAAGAATCAGCACGGGCGTATCTCCGAGGTCCGCGTCACGGACCCCGAACTGTGTGAAACACACATCGGCTACTTCAAGCGCCCGGACATGAAGACGATGGAGGCCGTGAGCGCAACATCCAAGACCAACGAACTGCGAGGCTCGCAGGTCCTGTTTGACAACTGTTGGCTTGGAGGCTCCAGCCTCCTGCAGTCCGACGCCATTATGAAGATGGAAGCGCTGGCCGCATTGAGTGAAATCTTCAACAAGGCTACCCACGAGTTAAAAAACTTGTAGAGGCATACCAACTTGGCGATGACGAAGAGAAAGAAGACCCTTCGGCCATAGCCAAGGGGTGTGCCTTGATAAGGGCAAACTTCGGTATTGACCCGGCGAGCCTTGAATGCGATGAATGGGCGATGCTATTTCAGCAGGCTGTTTGGCTGGAGAATAAGAGGCTTGAGAATTTTGCAAAGGTGCTTACCAAGTTGCTTACCCCGGCGAAGAATTAAGCACGTCTTTCTTTCTTCTGGAAGAATTCGCCAAACCAATACTTGAGAAACTCCCAGCACAGCCAACCGAGGCCGACAAAGAAGATAATCGATATGATAACGGCGAACATAGTATAAACCCTTTTCAAGAGCAAATATACAAAATTTCTGCCATAACAAAAAAATGACCAATTATTCTTTCAATTATTCTTTCAATGTTTCAGGGAACTGCAACGCGGCGATCAAAGAAATCGCCGAGAATGTTGATACCCTGAACAGGAAAGTGAGAAAGAGTACCGGTTTTTTTGACGAACTTGGGAATAAGCTGCTCACGCTGACGCAAGGGGCTCAATATCTCCAGAACCTGAACCAGGCGATCCAGGATATGAATGCCCCTGGCGCGGCGCTCAATGCGTCAATGGCAGATCTTGCCGCAATTTCCGGGGCGGCCGGGCAGGAATTGAAGACGATTGAACAGTATGCCAGAAATACGGCTAAAGCCTTCGGTATTTCCGCATCCCAGGCCGTTGAATCATACAAACTGCTCCTTTCGCAGTTGTCCCCGGAACTTACAAAGAACTCCGAAGCGCTCAATGCCATGGGCACCAATATCGCCATCCTCAGCAAGACGATGGGCGGTGATGCCAGGGCCGCTGCGGAAGTCCTGACAACCGCAATGAATCAGTACGGCGTTTCCCTTGCCGACCCTATGGAGGCGAGCCGGAAGATGGCCGAAATGATGAATATAATGGCTGCTGCAGGGCGCGAAGGTTCCGCGGAACTTCCAGCTATCAAGGTCGCCCTGGAGCAGTGCGGTATGGCCGCAAAAGCGGCGGGGGTTTCATTTGCTGAGACAAACGCAGCAATCCAGGTACTTGACAAAGCCGGCAAGAAAGGCAGCGAAGGCGGTGTCGCCCTCCGTAATGTTATGACCACCCTTGCCCGTGGTCGGTTCCTTCCTAAGGACATCCAGAAGGAACTGACCGCTGCCGGAGTGAATATCTATAAGCTCACAGATAACACAAAGAGCCTAACGGAGAGACTGCGCCTACTGCAACCGGTTATGCAAGATCAGGCCTTGTTCAGCAAACTATTCGGACGTGAGAACGTAAATGCGGCTATGGCCCTGGTACAGGGTATCGATAAAGTTGACCAATGGACGGAAGCCATATCCGGAACCAACACAGCCGTAGAGCAGTCCCAAATTATTATGGATACTTACAACGAGCGTCTTGCCCGGGTCCAGGCCAGGTTTGATGACTTGAAGATTTCCATATTCAAGGCAACCGGGGATATGGGGGTCTGGTTTACTGTTATATCCCAGGCCCTTATTCCAGTATCACAACTTGTTCCTTTATTCTGGGGGCTGTTCAAAGCTATGGCCGCAGTCAAGGCCCTTAATTGGGCCGGGATGTGGAAAAAGACGCTTGCAAGCATTGTGGCGGTCCAGCTCCGTATGAACATCTTCAAGTATAGTTGCATCCAAGCCGGCGGCGCCTTCCAACTCTTCCGGGCTATGGCAGTCAGCGCTTGCCGCGCAATCAGCGTGGCTATAATGAATATCCCCATTGTGGGATGGATTGCTGCCGGTATAGCTGCCGTCATCGCGCTTATCCAGTTGCTTTGGAATAAATGCAAGGGCTTCCGGGTGGCAATCTTTACTGCACTTGAGGCCATCAAGGCGATTGGCCGTGTTATCTGGCAGGGCATTCAGTCCCTTGTGCAGCGCATTGTCGGCATCGTAAAGGGTATTGTGGATAAGATAAAAAGTTTTATCAACAGCATCGTTACCGCCATCAAGACAGCAATACAAAAGGTCAAGAGTTTCTTTGCTAAAATCGGAGAGTGGGTCGCTGGGATCTTTTCAAAGGTGTGGGAGAAACTCTCCAAATTCCTTTCCCCTTTTGTGGAAGCATTCAGGAAGGCTGCGAATATGGTGAAGGGCTTTTTCTCCAAGATATTCAACTGGTTTACTGATAAGCTCTACGCAGTTATTAACTGGTTTATCGATAAGTATAACTGGGTTGCCAGAAAGTTGGGATTTGACGAGATTGCCCGCCTTGGCCGTGAACGGGCGGAAGAAAGCTGGGCTAATGACCACCCGGAAGCTGGGGATAAGTTTGCCATGCCGGAGTATGCCGATGCGGGTGCCGCGGGGGACAACGGCGGTGGGACAGACCCCATTTCTGGGGGTGTGAATGGTATCGGTGGCACGGCTGACAAATCGGACCGCATCAAGAATATCAATATCACCATTGACCGGCTTATCGATAAGTTCACCATTGAGACAACCAACATGAAGGAAAGCAGCGAGCGCATCCGTGATATGGTCGCGGAGGCCCTTCTTTCCGCCGTGAATGACGTTAACCTTGCGGTAGGATGAGAGACTACGGCTTGCATATAAGTATCGGGGACGCCCGTTTTGTGGCCGCTGCCATGGGGCAGCTGCTCAGGGCCAAACTGTACCGGTTCGGCGCCAGGGCCGGTACCGGCGAAGATCTCAACGAGAACCGCAAGGCTGGATACGGGCTCGCCGAACTGGGGTATCCGGCAATGCCATCAGTGCAGCGTACCGGGGACGCCCCCATATCGCTTGCCGAGGATGTTGCCAATGATGCCGACTACTGGCTGGGCCGCTACACGCTCACGGACCTTGTGGTGCGCGTCCCCGGGAAGGGCGTGCTCCTGATCAACGACGCAACGGTGAGTGTTTCCAAGCAGAAGGAGATTGTGAAGACCGCGCTTGTGGGCCGCAAAGGGACCATCAAGGAATATATCACCGATGGGGACTACCAGCTTACTATCAATATCGGCGTTGTGGCCGTGGACTCTGAGAACAAGCCGATAGATCAGTACCCGGAGAAAGCGATGGCGGTGCTCCGTGAGATCTTCGAGCTGGACGAATCCCTTGAGGTGAGCAGCGCTTTCCTGGACGTTTTCGGAATCAACCGAATTGCCGTCACCGGTTTCAGCGCTTCGCAGATGACCTACAGCAACCGCCAGACGATTGAGGTTTCAGCCCTGTCGGATGATGACTATATCATACAGTCAACGGACTATTAAACGGTGTTTGAACTATGCTTAAACTCTGTGCAAAGGTGGAAATAAAAAGCGCGAAGACTTGGGTCTTCAACCAGATTACCGCGTGCGAAATCGTGCGCGATATGGATGCGCTTACCACCACCTGCACACTTACCCTTCCGCGCAAAGCCCAGTGGCAGGGTGAGACCTCCAACCCGCTTCGTCGCGGCGACCCCGTGACCGTGTGGCTCGGGTATGATGACGATTTGCAACTTGCCTTCAAGGGCTATATCCTGCAGAAGGGCTTCAAGGCCCCGCTCGTAATCAAGTGCGAGGATGAAATGTACAGTCTCAAGCAAGCCTCGGCCACAAAGAAGACATATTCAAGCGTCACCCTGGAAACCCTCCTGAAAGACCAGAACCTGCCCTGTAAGGTCAAGGTCCTTGGGGAGCAGAACGTTGGCCAGTACCGCGTGAACGTGGAAACCGTGGCCGAACTCCTGGGGCATCTGAAAGAAAACAGCATCCGCGCATTCTTCCGTCTTGAGGACGGGGAACCGGTCCTGTATTGCGGGGTTCTCTTTGAGCATAATGCCGGGCTTGCGCAGGTCTTTGAAACCGGGGTGAACCTCATTTCTGATGAAAGCCTTGATGAACAGAAGGCGGAGGATGTGAAGATAAAGCTGAAAGTCATATCCCTGCAGCCGGATAACAAGAAAATCAAGGTGGAAGTGGGCGACAACGGCGGGGACCGCAGGATGGTCCACTGCTACGGAAAAAGCGAGTCCGAGGCTAAGGCCTGGGGCGAGCAGGAACTTAAGCGACTCAAGCGGGATGGCCTCACTGGGTCCTTCACCACCTTCGGGGCGAAACTCCTGGACTGCCTTGATATTGTGGGTATCAAGATTGACGGGGAAAAGAAAGGGAAGTACCAGGTTCAGAAGAATACGATAACCTACGGGTCGGGAGGATTCCGTCAGGAAATAACACTTGGAGCAAGAGCCGGAGAATGACTATTGCCGACATCATAAAGACTATTGCCCGGCAAGGCGGGGAATTCTACCACAAGATCTGCACGGTAGATAGTGTGGATGAGGATGCCCGCACCGTTGACTGCACCCCCATCGATGAGGGGGCGCAGCTGATAGGCGTGAATCTCCAGGCCAACCAAGGCAACGACTGCGGGGTGGTCCTCTTCCCTGCTGTAGGCTCTTATGTCCTGGTCGGCTTTCTTTCGCCCGCTGTGGCCGTTGTCCTGCTTGCGGATGAGATTGATAAGGCTGAGGTTAAAATCGGCGATAATAAGGCCGTAATGGACGCTAACGGGGCAGAACTTACCACAAAGAAAGTTACGGCCACTATGACAGAAGACAAAGTGAGCATTGATGCGGACGGTACCACGCTTGAGCTGGAGAAAAACAAGACCATATTCAACGGAGGTTCTGAGACTATGGCCAACGCTAATGACCTAAAGCAGCAACTGACAACGATGTCCGGGCGCATCGATGCCATCATTAACGCTTTCAGTTCTGCCGGGGTCGCACCGATGGATGGCGGGGCAACGTTCAAGGCTTCCTTGATGGCCACTCTTGCCCCCCACCTTGCGAACAAAGAGAACTTTGCAAACATTGTTGACGATAAGATAAAGCACTGACAATGGCGTTTGATAAAAATAAGATTACGCAGCAGCTTGTAGCCGGTTTCGGGAAAATTGCTTCTGAGGCCAGCGCCAGCAACCCTGCGACAAAGATTGTGGCGGATACTATAGCAGCTGCCATTGCAACGGCCATTGCCGACGTTGCTGTGACAGGAACCGCCACCGTGGACGGCAAGAGTGGAACTATTAGCGGCACCCTTCAATGATAGGTTTGGTAATAGACGTTGTTTCCGGGGATTTGCTCATACAAGGCGGGGCCCTTGTCCTGGGTGAGACATCGCAGCAGACCATTGAGCACATCATCCGCGCCGGGCGCGGGGAATTTCGCGAAGAGCCCCTTATCGGGGCTGAGGTGGCACGGATGAGGCACGGGGTTGAATCCCGCTTATGGTGTGCCGCCGCAAAGAATATGTGCCGCGCCGCCGGCGTACCGGTTACGCGCGTGAGTTATGAAGACGAATCTACGATAAAGGTTGAGTAATGAAAATTGCAGTTTCAGACAGGCAGTGTATTGCCGACATCGCCCTGCAGGTGTGCGGGTCCTTGGAAGGGGCCTTCGCCATCGCGGAGCGCAACGGCCTTTCCCTCACCGACGATTTGGCGGTGGGCCAGGTCCTGAACTATGAACTTGCCGACATGCTCAACAAACAAGTGGTGCGCCGGTATGAGGCCGACGGGGTCACCCCGACAGCAGCGGCCAGCGACGCCCTGGTTCTTGCCCTTATCACTATGCCGGTGGAGGCCTCCGGCGTTGAAGAGGTCCTTGCCGCCGCAGATAAGGCCGCCCCGGTGACCCTTACCAAGATATTTACCAATCAGTTTGATATACAGATGGCTTAAACAATTTTCACAATGAAACAGGCATTTAACACAGCCGAACATCGCGAGACTGCGATTACCATCCGCGACGCGATTATGGCAAAGAGCGTGACCGCTCAGATGGTAGGCGGCACGATGCTCGCCCTGGTGGAGGCTTCGGGCGAAATAATTGAGGCCCTCGGCAACTTGGAGACGGAACGTGTCACCGTCAAGGTCAATGCCTACGATGGCACCCAGCGCGTCAGCGTGGCCGGCGCCAAGGTTTACATCGACATCTTCTGCAATAGTGGCGTGCCGAACTTCGCGGTGCCCCGTAAGGAGGTGGAAGTGGATGAAAACGGCGAAGTATCCTTTGAGGTTTACAAGGGATTCAAGTATGCTGTATTCTCAAAGCTTACCGGCCTTTCCGCATCCTTCCAGCTTACCTACGAGGCCTGCCAGGATGCAAGGACTATTGAGCTTTGGCATTTCCCTATCGGGGTGTTTATGCTCGGCCGCGTAGGTTACTATAACGAGGATACCGATCAATATAGGTATGTCCCTTATGTAACAAGTGGATACAGTTCGGACCACTCTTCCGCCCAGGAGTGGGATATGCAGGAGGGGGAAACCGCTGATGAAGATTACTACGACAGTATCCTTGTGGCAACGGCCGAAACGGCCTTTGCCATTGACCAAAACACCAAGGCAGACAGCACGATGCCTTGGGTGGGTAATCGCTATTACGGCAAGCTTATCCCTGCACTTCCGGCATTCAATGATCACACTTGCGAGGACTGGGAAGCGGCTCAAGCTGCTGCACGCGCAGATTATAACGGGAATCTTAACACCGCAAAGATTCTGGAGTTCTGCCGGGACGCAAAAGCGGCTGAGTATTGCGCCAATGTCTGGGCAGCGTATAACAGGCAGCTGTTCCTTCCGTCTGCCGGCCAACTGTACTTGATGTATCTGAATAAGGCTGCAATCAACGCTATTATGACAGATGCCAATGATGAAGGTGGGCTTGAGTTTGACCTGCTCGATAATAACTGGTATTGGTCATCCACCCAGTATGATGAGTGGTGCGCGTGGGGCGTGTACCTCATCAATGGTATCACGTTCGACTACTATCGTTTCTACGACATCTACGTGCGGGCGGTCTCCGCTTTTCATGATTATTCTTCTTAATCTTTCAGCCTTTCCTCCGCGTCTCTCTTAGGAGGGACGCGGAGCGAAAAATTTTTGGGAGAATCAGAAAATCAGTAACTTTGCATCCGGGTATGACAGACAGCAACAGAACTCAGCAGACAGCCGCCGACCAGCGCGTTTACAAGAGGGCCTTCGAGCTCGCAGACACCCTGTGCGCCCAGGCCGACAACGTGCCGGTCAAATGGCGCCGTGTGCTGTGGGAAAAGACGCTGGACGTAGCAATGGACCTTCTGGCAAGGATTGTCTATGCTTATGATGAGAAAGCGCCTAAAACAAGGCTTGCGCACCTTGACAGGGCGCTCAGTCAATTCACGGTGCTCAATACATACATATCCCTTTGTAACAGGCATCAGGTGCTGCCGTTGCAGAAACAAACGAATATAGCTGAACTTATGACTGATATTTCCCAACAATTAGGCGGCTGGAGAAAAGCCACAGCCAGAATGATTACGAGTGTGTAAGCGGGTGGCCCGGCGGCCACGGCTTCCGGGCGGGAGCAATTTTCTTAATGAAAAGGTCTGCGTACTCTCATTTAGAGTTAAGAACAAGGCAACCGCAGAATACCGGGCACGGAGTGGTGCGCGTGGAACGTGAACCTCAACAATGGTAACACGAACAACAACAATCGTAACAACAACAACTACGTGCGGGCGGTCTCCGAATTTCATTTGAAGATGGAAAACACAACAATGGGAAATATCAGCATAAGTTTTTCAAGTCTCCTGGACGCATACCAGGACTGCAAGCGCAACAAGGCCAGCACGCCCAGCTGTGTAGCCTTTGATATGCACTATATGCAGAACCTGGTAGCGCTCAGGGATGAGATAAACGGGGCCTTCTATGAGCCAGGCAAATCCATCGCTTTTGTTGTTCACCGCCCTGTTGACCGCGAAGTCTTCGCTGCTGATTTCCGTGACCGCATAGTCCATCATTGGATTGCCCTCCGTATTGAGCCCCTGCTTGAGAAGATCTTCATCGATGCGTCCTTCAACTGCCGGAAGGATAAAGGAACGCTCAACAGTATTTACTATCTCCACGACCTCATAAAAGCCAAGTCCCAGGATTACACCCGTGATTGCTGGGTGCTCAAATGGGATTTGAAGGGCTTTTTTATGTCGATTAACCGCCAGCTGGTATGCGATAAACTCTGCGCGTTCCTGAAAGAATCCTATAAAGAGGATGACCTTGATACGCTGCTGTATCTGTGCCGGGTTACCCTGCTCAACGCCCCTGAAAAAAATTGCATCCTGCGCGGTGACCCGTCAGAATGGGCGACGCTGCCGGCGAACAAAAGCCTGTTCACCGTCCCGGATGGCTACGGCCTTCCTATCGGCAACCTGCCTTCTCAGCTGGTGGCTAACTTCCTTCTGAACGACGCCGACCATTTCCTGCAGGAAACGCTGGGAATCTCCATCGACCGCTACGTCGATGACTGCGCTGCTGTCGATGAGGATGAGCAGAAGCTTCTGCTTTCGATGCCCCTGCTGAGGGAGTATCTATGGAAGAGTGCCCAGGTGACCATTAACCCGAAGAAATACCAGATACAACACTATTCCAAGGGCATGAAGTGGGTTGGCGGCGTGGTGAAGTTTGACCGGCTCTATTTGTCGAACCGCACCGTGGGCGCCGCCTATGACCGCGTCTTTTTCTTCAATCGCTTCGCGGAGAAATACCCCGAGCGGATGAAGAAACAGGTGGAGTATTTCGTCAGTTGCATCAACTCTTATCTGGGCCTTATGGTCCATTTCAACGAATATGGCCTGCGCCGCCGCTTTATCGCCCTGATAAGCCCGGCCTGGTTCAAGTATGTCTATTCAACCGGCGACTTCTCAAAGCTCGCCGTCAAAAAGAAGTATAAACACCGCGAGCGCATCAAGGTTGCGCTCCGAAAACAAAGACACAAAGCAATCACCAAACACAAAATGCCGAATGACAGCACGAGATTATTGCAAGGCTGACAAAGCCCTGCCCGTTGAACAATTCAACACCGGTCGCAAAAAGGGTTGTATTGTACGGTTTGATTTCGTACCAGTTGTCAACAGGGTGCCCGTCGAGGGATCCCGGAGGGGACGCCGCGGCCAGCCTCAGGAGGAAGAGGGCCAGTACCGCGAAGTTGAAACTGACCTCGTGACGTTCTCCATCCTGGTTTATCCGGAGGTCCCCACCCCTGAAAAGGTGGAAGAGGATATCCGGGCCGACCTCGCCGTGCGCTATGCCGGACAGGACGCCCCGGAAATCGACTTCGAGCAGTACCGTACCGCCATCGCAAACCTGTAAACGCCGCGGATTATGGCACGCTCAATCAACGAAATCAAGGCAGAGATCTGCTCTGCCTTCCTTGCCCAGGATGTCATACGGTCCGCGTATGGCCTTGACGACAGCGCCACTTTCGACAAGGCTTTTTCGCCGGTCAGCATAGAAAGCATCCTGTTCTATGTGGTAGCATCTTGCATCTGGGTTGTGGAATCGCTCTTTGACCGCCATAAATCCGAGGTGGAAGAAAACATCGAAGCGCTCAAGCCACATACCCTGCGCTGGTATGTGGCGAAGACGCTTGACTATATGCACAACTGCAAACTCATCACGTCTAACGGCGTCGTGGTCGAGGACCACTATGACACGACCGGGATGACCGAAAGCGAGATTGAGAAAAAGAAGGTTGTGAAATATGCGGTTGCCACGGAAGAAAACACGCTTGTTTATATCAAGGTGGCAAAGAACAATGCCAATGGCCGCCCCACGCAGCTGACGGCAAAGGAACTTTCCGGCCTTGAGTATTACCTTTCCCAGATAAAGGATGCAGGCGTTTCTATCCGCGTCCTGAATGTGCCTGCGGATAAGATGAACGTGGAGCTGTTTGTCCTCTACGACCCTTCCATCCTCAATGCCGAGTTTCTTTCCAGCGAGGATGCGGGGGAAGAATACCGGCGTATCCAGCTTTCGCCCATCGACAATGCGGACGTGGATGTGGTAGATGAAACCGTGCGCGGGGTTATCACGAACTTGCCTTTTAACGGGGAATACAGGAACTCAGACCTTCTGGCTGCGGTCCAGGCCATTGAAGGGATAGAGGTGGCTGACATCACTTCCGTAGAAGCATCGGTCGGGGACAATAATGCTTTCTCCCCCGTTGTGGGATTCCGCAGGCCTTACAGTGGCTATTATGCGCTTAACAATCTGGTCGTGCGTGGCCGGGCATACAAGGTTGCCGAATGATTTTCAATGTAAACTTCGACAAATGGATCCTGTCCGTGCTGCCGTCTTTCCTCAGGCGGCGGGTGGTTTTTGGGTTGCTCCGGGCAATGTGCGCTCCCATCAAGACGCTATATGCAAACTTCCTGAGTGCCCGCGAATCACATTTGTATTCGATTACCCATAACGGACAGGTGTGCTACCTGCGGGCCGCCCTCAATGATGCTTTCAAGACCACTGGCTTTGACATCATAGACTATGATGACCAGCGCGGAGAATGGAGATATGCCAAGCCTGACGGCGCAAACGGCCAGCTGCTCGCGAAAGAAGAGGGCACAGATGCCCCTGATGATCCGGAAGCCCCGACAGTCCCCATCCTCTATGATGAGATCCGGCTGAATATGCCGATGAATTACTTCATTGTCCTGGTTCCCGGCAGTATCTACACCACGCGCCTTGATAAGGTCAAGATTGTCGTGGATAAGTACAGAATCCCCTCCAAACAACCCATTTACACACCCTGCTAATGAATACAGCGAAATATCTCTCAACACTTGCTGAGAACGGCGGGAACGGCCTGTACCCGCTATCAATCCAGGCCCTCAATTTTATCCAGGAACAAATCACCCTGCTCCAAAGACTTGCGGCCATCGGTGGTAAAAGGTACATCCTTGTGGCTCCCACAGCAAGCACGGACGGGATTGTGGTCATCGACGGGGAGGTTCTGCCCCTGCAGGCGACCGGCAGCCCCGGCAAGGGCATAAAGGTTGAGGAAACCACCGAGGACATCCTTGCCGATGGCGTGACTTATAGCGAAGCGCGTGTGCGCCGTTATGCCAGGTATGTATCCACGTACACTGCCAACACCCCGAACCTGTACGCGGCCTCTGAGTTCAACGGCTTCGCTACGAACATGTCCCTCAACTCCCGCTTCCAAGATTATACCGGTCTTGAAGATGCCATCAGCAAACGTCTTATGGTGCTGACCGGCACATTCACCAGCGCCCAACTGGATGCGGCTAAAGACAATATCCGGATCCACTGCAAGACAGGTTCTGTGGTTGTGAACGGGGCCGCGACATATACCATCAATGTCTATAACAATGGGGCATCCCTCTCCCAGGAGCAGCTGCTCCCCAATATGCAGAGCTATAAAAGGGAATATAATTTTGCAAGCAACCAATGGGGGCCCTGGACGTTCTGCACAGAGAATCTCCATCTTGAGGTCAAGGTAAAAAACAAGACCACCGTATATGTCCGCCACGGTGTGATTCCAGAAGGTGTTCAGCTGGTGCTGCTCCGCAAGAAACCCCGCGGGGCCAAGCGCCGCAGCGGGGGCCAGACGGGCTCTAATGCGAACTATAGGGGGAAAGTGCGTAAGCGCCAGGCAAAAACACAGTACGTGCATTTCAAGCAGATTGTTCTTTCAACCGGGGAACCCAACAAATGGTATGTTCCTAAATGCTTAAGTGCAGCAGGAACGGCCAACCAGAACCTCGTAGGGAAAGAGTTGCCGACACTTTGCGCAACCCTTATCTATGCGGAGAATGCAACTGTTTACTCAAATGGGCGGAATGAGTACGTTTTCCGCATCCAGGGGCAGCGAAAAAAAGTGTCGTTCAATGGCGTGGCTCCCGGGTCAGTAGCCACCGGCTACGCGAAGATAGCGCTCCAACTGGCAACCACGTCGGAGAACTCCAAGAGTCCCGGCGGTGAAATAGTACAAATGAAGTACAGATTGTTCTTCGATAAGAACACACTGCGGGTAGTAAACAATCACCAAGCCTACCATCCGGGGCTGCGGGCGTTCTCGGTAGAATAGGGGTAAAAAAAGAGGGGCGTGAAATATCGCTCCTCTGAAAGTCCCTACGCCCGTAGGACAATATCTGCTTTGAAGGTCACAATATAGATGTTTTGAAGAGACTACGCTCTTTCGCATTTCAGTGCCTGTTCATAAGGGACCGTCATTGTGCGTTTCCCAACCGCCCTACCTACAGACGAATCAGATACCTTTCTCCGGAGCTGACGAATTCCTTACCTGGTGGGAAAGCATATTGCGAATCCCACAAATGAGGGATCTGCATGGCACAAAGGTACAAAAAGTTTCTGAAATATCAAGGGGCCGGAGCATAAAAAAGCCTCCGACCAATTAGCAAGTCATCTCACCGACATACTAAATGCACGCATAGCGAGCCAAGCCGGAGGCTAAACCTCTGTTCTGGTTCGCTATGCTTATTGCATAATGTCGGTGAGATAGGACAAAGGTAAGGATTTTTTATTAACCATCAAACCTTATTGCTATGCTGAATGAATCAGTATTACTCAATCCTGGGGAAAATCCTTGCTGAGGGCAAGACCCAGACAAACAAGAAAGGAAACATCAAGTACCTTCTTAATCAACAGTTGTCGATGACTCCTGCGGATTTGCTCGACATCTTTGAAGGCCATCCAATCGCCCGGAAGAAACTCCGCAGCGAACTCCAGCTTTTTATGCAGGGCGAAAGAAACGTGGAGAAATACCGCGATGTCGGGATAAACTGGTGGGATTATTGCGGCTCAATCCTCATAAACAGTTATCCGACGTACTTTGAGAAACTGCCTGGATTGATCCGGCGAATCAACACCGAAAAACGCAACTCAAAGAATTATGTCCTGTTCCTTGGCGCCACTGACGCAGAAACAAACCAAGCGCCTTGCTTGAGCCTCATTCAGTTCCAGATTGATTGCGGAGAACTTGTTATTTCCGCGTATCAACGGAGCAGCGACGCAAATCTTGGTCTTCCTTCTGACATTTACCATTTGTACCTGATTTCACGGCAGATTGAATTGCCGCTGCAATCAATCACGCTGAATCTTGGAAACGTCCACATTTATGAGACGAACATAGAGAACACACAGAAACTACTGGCCGGTGAAGAAAACGTCCGCTTCGAGCTGAACGTTTAAGCGCCCGGGAAGAGATAGAAAAGCCTCGCAGACGAAAGATTTGCGAGGCTTTTAAGCATCAATTAAAGGCCGTTTGAAAGCCGCTCAAGCGGCGCGAAAATAATCGAAAAAAATGTACATTTCGTTTTTCATTTTTGTACATTTCGTTTTTCCGATTATAGAACGCTCCTTCCTGGGCCAACCAGCAACCCAGCAAGTACTATGTAGCCATAGGTGAGGAAAAGCGTTCCGCTGTGCTTGAACTGATAGGCGGCAACAAGCAGAGGGTAATCAACGCTCCCGTGTTTCTTGTATCCACTTTCGAGACAGGAAAGTCCGGCTTTTTCCGCGGCCAGGCGGTAGATGCCACCGGAGACCTCTGGGGTGCATACGACAACGGCCTCAGCAACGCCTACCTTATCCTCAAGGCCCGTGCAATGGGGTTCGACACCCTCATTATGGGTATGCGTAATGCCGATGAACTCCGGAAGGTATTCGACATCCCGGAAAACGAGACCGTCCTGGCGGTCATAGCCCTGGGCTACAGGGCACAGGAGCCCAACGTCCCCGCCCATCGTCCCCTTGACGATATTGCCAAGTTCTATTAGTTGAACCACCTCGGAGAGGTAATATCGCTTGGCGTAGCCGTTTCCTGGACACTCACCGCGTGGTTTGCAGACAAGGCAAGCCGCCGGGTGGGAGCCATGGTCACCAATGTCCTGAGGCTGGTGCTGGCCACGTTATTTCTGGCCGTCCTGCTATGGATAACCATCGGACACCCCTACCCCGTTTATGCAGACAAGGACACCTGGCTCTGGCTTGGTCTCTCTGCCCTGGTGGGCTATGTCTTCGGGGACTGGTGCCTGTTCAACTGCTACCTGTATATCGGCCCAAGATTCGGGCAACTCTTGATGACCCTGGCCCCTCCTATGGCCGCTGTCGCCGGATGGATGATGCTGGGGGAAACGCTGACCTGGAAGTCCGTCCTGGCCATGACCATAACCCTCTGTGGCATAGGTATTTCCATCCTTAGCCGCGATTCCGGCAATCACTTCCGGCTGGACCTGCCGCTGAAGGGCGTCCTTCTTGGAATAGGTGCCGGAGTTGGCCAGGGCGTGGGCCTGGTGCTCAGCAAGATAGGCATGCAGCATTATGCCGATGCCATTCCCGCCGATGCTCCCGCCGCGATGGGGGGGATGATGCCCTTTGCCTCAACCATGATGAGGGCCATCATTGGCGGGCTGGGATTCCTTCTGATACTGGGGCTGCAGAAAGATTTCGGCAAGCTTCGCGGTGCAGTCAAGGACTCCACGGCCATGAAATATGCCACCATCATTACACTGTTCGGGCCTGTCCTGGGCGTCTCTCTCTCGCTTATGGCTGTCCGCTATGCCAACGCAGGAATTGCATCGACGTTGATGGCGCTTACCCCTGTTATTATCATACTCCCGGAAGTTCTTATCAACAAGAAAAGGATCCGGTTCAAGGAGATTGCGGGCCTAGCCGTGAGTATCACCGGCGTTGCCCTGTTCTTCCTGTAAAATGGAGAGGATAATTCGGTATTTCCGATTATTTTCATTATATTTGTGAACTGACGTGAGAGAAAGAAAAATAAAAAGATACAGATATGAAACTGACCATTTCCAGCACTAATCTCCTCAAGGCCCTTGCAGACGTTTCCAAGGCCATTCCTTCCAAGTCTCCCCTTCCCATTCTGGAGAATTTCCTGTTCGTCCTGAAGGGCAACAAGCTGGAGATTACCGCATCGGACTCTGAGCTCACCCTCGTCACCTCCCTGGAGGTTGAGGGCGCTGAGGAAGACGGTTCCATCGCCGTTCCCGCCCGTCACATGACTGACCTTCTGAAGGAACTCCCGGACCAGCCCATCGGCATAAAGACCACCTCGGATACATCATTCGAGTGCAGCTGGGCCAGCGGTAAGTCTGACCTTCCCTACTTCCCTGCGGACGATTATCCGGAGATCAAGACCCCCGGCCAGGACGCCCAGAAGGTTGTATTCCCGGCAGAGAGCCTGGTAGACGGCATCCAGGGCACGGTCTATGCGACAGCTGACGATGAGATTCGTCCCGCCATGAACGGTATCTTCTTCGACATAGAACCCGCATCCACCACCCTTGTAGCCTCGGATTCCCACAAACTCATCTGCTACACCACCAAGGACGTGGAGGCAGCGGAAAAGGCATCTTTCATCCTGCACAAGAAGCCGGCGTCGGTGCTCCGCTCCATCATCGGCAAAGATGTGGAGAACGTGGAAATCCTCTTCGACGGTGCAAACGCCCAGTTCACCTTCGGCGCCACCACAATGGTATGCCGCCTTGTTGTTGGCAAGTACCCCAAGTACAGGGACGTCATCCCCACCGCCAACTCCAACGTTCTGCGCATAGACCGCCAGCTCCTCCTGAACACCGTAAAGCGCGTTGCAGTGTGCTCCAACAAGGCATCCAACCACATTAAGCTCACCCTGAAGGAGGGCCAGCTTGAGATATCGGCCCAGGACCTTGGCTTCGCCCTCGCCGCCTATGAAAAAATAGTCTGCGACTACCAGGGAGAAGAGCTCAACATTGGCTTCAAGTCCACCTTCCTCACGGAAATCCTTGCCAACATGGGCTGCAGCGGTATCGTCATAAAGTTTGCCGATGCCCGCCGCGCCGCCCTCATCCTCCCCGCAGAGGAAGAAGCAGACACGGAGAAAGTCTGCGGCATCCTCATGCCTATTATGATCCAATAGCCTGCTATGGAACTGAATCTTGAACGCCCCCTGCTCTTTTTCGATATAGAGAGCACGGGGCTTAATATTGCCACTGACGGCATTATTGAACTAAGTTTCGTGAAGGTTTTCCCGGGTGGGGAGACACGCGTAAAGACTTGGAAAATAAAGCCTTGGGATTATTTGGGCCGAAAGCAGATTCCCATCAATCCGCAGGCGTCTGAAGTGAATGGGGTAAAGGATGAGGATCTTGTGGACTGCCCCAAGCTCATAGAAGTGCTGCCGGAGGTCCTGGAGTGGCTGGAGGGCAGTGACCTTGCCGGTTTTAACTCCGCAAAGTTTGACCTCCCGCTGCTGGCAGAAGAGATTGAGAGGGTTCGCGCATACTGCAACTCAAGACTTGCTGAGGAAAAGTCCCGGGCCAAGGCGCAGGAGATGCTTGAGCGCATAGACAATGTGGACCTCCACTCCTGCAGAATGGTGGACGTCCAGAACATCTACCATCACTTCGAGCCCAGAAACCTCCGTGCCGCTTACCGCTTCTACTGCGGTGGAAAGGATTTCGATAACGCCCACACGGCAGAAGCAGACACCATTGCCACTTACGAGGTGCTCAAAGGCCAGCTGGACCGCTACAAAGAGCCCACGGAATTCCAGCAGGAAGTTCTCCAGAACGACATCGAGACCCTCTCCAAGTTTGGAGCCCGCACCCGTAACGTAGACTTTGCCGGCCGCCTTGTGGAAGGTGATGGCGGAGAGGCCGTAATCAGTTTCGGGAAGCACAAGGGCCGCACGGCACGTGATGTCTGGAACACTGAGCCGTCATATTTTGCATGGATAGAAGGCGGAGAGTTCACACTGGACACCAAACGCCAGTTCGCCCGCCTCAAGGAGCAGTTCCAGGCAGAACGCAAGGCTTCCCTCAACCGCCCCGCCACCGCCGACGAACTCCAGGACCTCCGTTCCAAGTTCTCCACCGGCAAACTCTTCTGAATCCCCGTTTTCATCCGTGGTCACGCTTTCCCGCATTTCCGTGGCCTGGCGTGACAAGCAATGTAAGCCATCCTATCTGTTTCACGGATATCCATACGTCAGGGAGCGGCATTCAACATTGCCAAGGCAGCATTTGGGGCCGTTTTTGGCGCCACGGCCATGCTAAAGGCACCGCCAGGGCGACATTTCTGCACATATTTGCGACCGACGGAGTGCTTCCGGGGTCTTAGGGTTCGGGCTTGGGGTGGCAATAAGGCAAAAGTCGGGAAAATGTGTAAATTTGTGTAATGATTCTCACTGCCATCATAGCTTTCTTAATCCAGGTGCCGGACACGCTGGATGCGTCGGTGGTGAGGGCACAGAGGAGGGTGTCGCCACCAGTGGAAAAGGCCACGCGGGAAGTGCTGGAGAGGGCCGCGAACCTGGCGGAGGCAATTAGGGACTTCTCCGGCGTGCAGCTCAGGGACTATGGCGGGGCAGGCGGTCTCAAGACCGTAAACATCCGAAGTCTTGGAAGCGCCCACACGGCCATATTCCTTGACGGAGTGCCAATAGACAACGCCCAGAACATGCAGCCGGACCTTGGACGGCTGGACGTGGAAGACCTTGAAACAGTAGAGCTTTATACCGGTCAGAAATCACATCTCCTGCAAAGCGCCAGGGAATATGGCAACGCCAGCTCCCTGCATCTGGAAACGGCAGAGCCAAAGGACAGAAAAACCGTCATGCGGCTTCGTGGCGGGTCTATGGGCACCATGGCTCCGTCTCTAAGCCACGAGGGACGCATAGGAAACAACCTGTCAGGTCGCCTTAGACTTGGCGCCGATATCTCCAATGGCCGTTACCCCTTCCATGTCACAGGTCCGGGGTACGATACCCTCATGCAACGCGAAAACGGTGACCTCAAGGCCTTCAAGGCCTCCGGCGGGTTATGGTACAAGCCACACGGCGGAAATTACCACCTCACAGCCCGCCTCTATGACTCGGAGCGCGGCATCCCCGGCCCTGTATACAAGCAGTCCCCCAAATACCCCATGTCACTGGACCGTCAGGCAGACCGCAGCATCAGCGTACAGGCATCAGGAACGCAGGAACTGTCTTCGTCCCTGACTCTTCTTGCAAGGGTGCGGTACTCAAGCGACATGCTTGACTACCTGGATATTTCAGAGCTGGACCCTTCCGTAAGCGCAGAGTGGAATTACCACCTCCGGAGCGCCTACGCCTCTGTCTCCATGGGCTGGCAGGCACTGCCATGGCTGCACATTTCTGGAGCAGTTGATGCCCAGAACGATGCCCTCGAGTCCAGAGTAGACGCCCGGAGAACGGCGCTTTTCACGGCGGCATCGGCGTCGGTGCTCAAAGACCCCTGGAGGGCATCGGCCACACTTCAATACCAGATTACAGACGATGGCTACAGCTTCCTGTCCCCAGCACTGCTTCTGGACTGGCACCCCCGGAGGGACTGGGAGTTCGGGGCCACGGTAAAGCGCTCCTGCAGGCTGCCGTCGTTCAACGACCTTTATTACACCAACGTCACCTCCCGGAGCCTGCTTCCGGAAAAGGTCTGGCAGATGAGCGCCCGCTGGTGCTGGGACCGCAGCTACGGTCCCTGGCACTTCCGCGCCAACGAGGAGCTTTACCATAACCGCGTCGCGGACAAACTCATAGCCGTCCCCAACGGCAGTCTCTTCCGCTGGAGCATGTACAACCTTGGCATGGTATCCATCTGGGGCGATGAAATACATGCCCATGTCTCCTGGAACAACGCCCTTGGCATCACAGCCCGCTATTCCTTCCAGTGGGCGCGGGAGGACGGAAACACCTTCCAGATTCCCTACATCCCCCTCCACAGCGCCAGTTTCAACCTATTTGGCGCCCTGGATGCATGGCGTCTGGACATCAAGGGCTTCCTTACAGGCTCCCGCCTGACCGCCGCCAGCACACGCCCGGAATACCGCCTTGCCCCATGGACCACCTGGGACGCTTCCATCTCCTGGCATTCATCCCGCTTCAACCTCTCCCTTGACATCCGCAACCTCCTCAACCAGCAGTACCAGATAGTCCAGGGTTATCCCATGCCCGGCGTAAATGTGCTTATGACCCTTGCCATTGCCCTCTAGATTGCGTATATTTGCATATCCTTAATCATAAACAGCTCTATGAAAAAATTATCACTGCTGGTTTTCAGCATGGCGCTTGCCGCAGCGGCCTGCGTCAAAATTGAAAACACCTCTGAACTTGACAGTTTCACGGGTATCGACGTAGAAGTAGGTGACAACGGGGCCATGACCGGATACAGGCTTATGATCCTGAATGAAGGCGCATACCCCAACATGTCCACCCTGGTCATCCTGGACCTTACAGGAAAGAAGTATTATGCCGATATCTTTTCCCAGGCCAACCCTGATATCACCCAGGGCATTGGCAACACGGCCAACGACATTGACCATGCGGGCGGCCGGTTCTGGGTGCTACTGAACGGCTCAAACCAGATTGTGGGACTTAACTCATACACATTCAAAGAAGAAGTCCGCCTGGACATTGACAGCCCCAGAAGCATAGTCAGTGACGACAAGTACGCATACATAAGCTCCTATGGCGCTGCCGTTTATGGCGGCGAAGCCGTAAACGGCAAAGTGTACCGCATGGATCTTAAGAAGTTTACTCTGGAGTCCATAGAAGTGGGTTATCAACCGGAAGGACTTGCAATCTTGGAAGACAAACTGTACGTTGCAAACAGCGGAGGATACAATTACGTCCACGACAACCGCGTAAGCGTAATAGATGTTGCAACATTCACTCTTGAAAAGAACATAGAACTTCCCGTAAGCAATCTGAACATGATGCGCATTGGCAAGGGTAAACTCTGGATTTCAACCTATGGGGAATCCACCTGGAGCCAGGATTCGGGGGGCAACTGGATTGCAAACATATCTGCACCCATGGCACTTGTAGCGCTTGAAGCAAACGGCACAAGCAAAGTAATCGAGGGCGTACATGCAGACAAGATCACCCACTGGGGAAGCACAATCTTCGCTATTGGAAATAATGCAGAGATGACGGGAGGTCATGACCTCTGCCTCTATAAAGTAGACGCCAGCACCCAGAAAGTTGAGGTGATCCATTTCGCCGGAACAGACCTTGCAAGGGTGGCATATCCATATTGCATTCTGGTAAATCCCCTCACGGGAGATATCTTAATTGCCGATGCCTCCTTCACCGGAGACAGCAAACTCTACTGCTTCAGCACCACCTACAAAGAAAAATGGTCCGTCACCACGGGCGTGGGAACGGGCCATCTCATGATTTACGGATTCTAGCAGAATTACTCTGCGTGGCCGTTTGAACCAAGTACATTCACAATCTTGTGGATGTACAGTTTCTTCATCTCATCGCGGGCGGGACCCAGGTACTTGCGGGGGTCGAACTCACCGGGCTTGTCGTGGAAGACCTTGCGGACTGCGGCGGTCATTGCAAGACGGCTGTCAGAGTCGATGTTGATCTTGCAGACTGCGCTCTTGGAGGCCTCGCGGAGCTGCTCTTCGGGGATACCTACTGCATCCGGGAGTTTGCCGCCCAGCTCGTTGATGATGTCCACATACTCCTGAGGAACGGAGCTTGAGCCGTGGAGGACGATGGGGAAGCCGGGGAGCTTCTTCTCAATCTCATGAAGGACGTCGAATGCAAGCGGCGGAGGTACCAGCTTTCCGGTCTTGGGGTCCCTGGTGCACTGCTCCGGGGTGAACTTGTATGCGCCGTGGCTGGTGCCGATGGAGATTGCCAGGGAGTCGCATCCGGTGCGGGTTGCGAAGTCTATGACCTCTTCCGGCTTGGTGTAGTGGGATTCCGCGGCGGAAACCTCATCCTCAACACCTGCAAGGACACCGAGTTCTGCCTCTACGGTGACATCGTACTGGTGTGCATAGTCAACAACCTTCTTGGTGAGGGCGATGTTCTCCTCATAAGGGAGAGAGGAGGCGTCTATCATGACGGAGCTGAAGCCAAGGTCTACGCAGCTCTTGCAGGTTTCGAAGCTGTCGCCGTGGTCCAGGTGAAGGCAGATCTGGGGATTCTTCCAACCCAGTTCCTTTGCATACTCTACTGCACCTTCTGCCATATAGCGGAGGAGGGTCTGGTTTGCATAGTTACGGGCGCCCTTTGAAACCTGGAGGATAACCGGGGACTTTGTCTCTGCAGCTGCCTGGATGATGGCCTGAAGCTGCTCCATGTTGTTGAAATTGAATGCGGGGATGGCGTAACCGCCGTCAACTGCCTTCTTGAACATCTCGCGGGTGTTCACAAGGCCAAGTTCTTTATAAGATACCATAATGAATATAGTTTGATTGTCGAATCATGCAAATTTACAAAAAAGCAGCGAAAATTAAAAGTTTTTAATTAAGAATTAAAAGTCCTCCGGAAGTCCCAAATCCTTGAACGTGCGCGGAGCCGGAATGCCCGGCAACGGCTTGCGGTCCTTGATCTGCTCCAGGGCAACCTGAACGGCCTTTTCCAGCTGCTGGTCCGTGCCTGCGAACTCAAGAACGGGGTCGTTGTCCAGCAGGATGTCAGGGTCAACGCCGTGATTCTCAACAATCCACTGTCCGGTAGCGGCGTCGTAGTTTGTGAAGAAGGGGACGCGGACGTCCGTGCCGTCAACGTATGGCAGCGGGCCGCTGATGCCCACGATGCCGCCCCAGGTTCGGGTTCCTATCACGGTTCCCAGGTTGTTCGCCTTGAAACTCCAGGGGAAGAGGTCTCCGTCCGAAGCGGAGTATTTATTGATAAGGAGTACCTTGGGGCCGGTGTGGGTACCTTCCGGTGTGGTTCCCGTGCGGTCAGAGCCGCGGCGCATGGTCATGCGGTACACGGTTCTGAGCAGGCGCTCTATGATCATGGGCGATATGTTTCCGCCGCCGTTGGCGCGGTCATCTATTATGAGGGCTTCCTTGTCCAGCTGGGGGTAGTAGTAACGGGCCCATTCGCTGAGACCTTCCGGTCCCATGTCAGGGATGTAGATGTATCCCACCTTGCCTCCGGAGAGCTTCTCCACAGTACGGATGTTGTTCTGAACCCAGGCGAAGTGCTCCAGCGGACCTTCATCGGCAATAGGCTTTACAACCACTTTCTTTCCGCCAACTGTGAGTTCCGTAAGGACTCCGGCCTTGCCCACAAGGAGCTTGTAGATGTTGTCTACATCTGCCAGGGAGACGCCGTCTATGGCAGTGATTACGTCACCTTCCTTGACGCCCAGGCCAGGTTCTTCAAACGGGGAACGGAGTTCCGGACGGTAGGTGGCGCCTTCCATTATATGGTCTATGCGGAAGCCGCCCTCTGCCTTGGAGAAACGGGCGCCAAGAAGGCCCATGTCCACTTTCTCCGGCTTGGGATACTCACCCGGAGTGACGTAGCAGTGGCCGGTGCCAAGCTCGCCTATCATTTCGCCTAAAATGTAGTTGACATCCAGGCGCGTGCGGGCGTAAGGGAGAAGCTGTGAATACTTGTTCTTTATGGCCTTCCAGTCACGTCCGTGCATGTTTTCCAGGTAGTAGCCGTCGCGGAAGGCGCGCCAGACCTCGTCAAAGAGCTGGGCCCATTCTTCCTGGTAATTGATTGTGGTAACAAGGTCAAGCTCAATCTTGTCCTTGGGTTTTACGTCCATCTTGGGGCCGATTTTGACGGCGTAAAGGTCACCGCCCTTGCGTACAAGGGCCTTGGAAGCACCGGGGGTTACGTCCATCATACCTTCCCCGCAGGATTCGTCCTCCCCGGATTCGAAGGTGAATACACGGATACCGCCGCGGCCGCCATACCAGAGAGCCTTGCCGTCGCAGTAGAAGTTACGGCCCTTTACGGGGAGCTTCACTATGCGGTCTGCGATGCCGTCAGGGTCAACCTTGGTGGCCGTCTTCGGCTTGTCCTCCTTCTTGGGCTCATCTTTCTTTCCATCCTTCTTCTTCTTTGGCTCATCGGCCTTCTTCTCGTCGGCCTGGGGCTTCACGGAAGGGTCTTTGGCGATGAGGGGTGAAGGGGTGTCCTTTGCCAGCATGGCAATGTACACACCGCTCATGTCCTGGAAGGAATAGTTCCATTCTATACGGCTGTACTGGGGATTCATGTCACGGTCCGATGTGAAAATCAGGTACTTGCCGTCCGTAGAGAAGGTGGGGCTGCCGCTGTTGTACCAGCGGTCCGTGACGGGGTATTCCTTGCCGTCGGCCAGACTGCGGAGATAGACTATGGACATCTCGTTCTCCGCATCGCGGGTGTATGCAATCCACTTGCTGTCCGGGGAGATGGAAACAGAGTAGAACTCTCCGGCGGGATTCTCCATGACCGTTCTGCGGCTGCCGGAGGCGGGGTCCACTTCCACATAGCGGTTCTTGCGGTCCGTGTAGTAGATGTGCTTGCTGTCCGGAGCCCACTGGACTCGGCGGATATAGGTGTCAGAGCCGCTTGTGAGCTGCTTTACGCTGCCATCGGCCACATTGTACAGATACAGTTCCGTCTCTGAGGTGGAGTCCCCGATCCATACCACGGACTTGCCGTCCGGGCTCCAGATGGCGGAGCGGTCGTTGGAGTTGGAGCTGCGGGTAAGATTGCGTGTGACACCCTTCCCCACGGGCACGTCAAAGACTTCTCCGCGGGCTGTGACAATGACTCTGGAGCCGTCCGGGGCCAGGCTGGCGGCAGTTACCTTGCCGCTGACATCCTTGCGTGAGGCCCGGCCGTAGATGGCGTCGGAGGCAAGGGTGATGTTGACCTTGCTGCACTTGCGCTCTGCCGGGTTGTAGCGGTAAATCCAGCCGCCGTTCTCGAAGACTATGGTCTTGCCGTCCGTAGAGGGGAACTTTACATCGTACTCCTTGAAATCAGTGACCTTGGTGGTGGCGCCGGTTTTGGTGTTGTAGCAGAAAAGGTTCATTACCATGTCGCGATCGCTGGCGTAGAAGATCTCGTCGCCAATCCACATGGGGAAGATGTCCTGGGCTATGTTGTTGGAGACGTTCCTGACGCTTCCAGCGGCGGGGTCCCAGATCCAGATATCGTCCGCCATACCGCCCCTGTAGTACTTCCAGGTGCGGAATTCACGCATTACGCGGTTGTATGCCATCTGGGTTCCGGCGGCGTTCCATGAGAGCCAGCCGCCTTCCGGCAGGGGGAGCATTTCCGGCATGCCTCCTTCAGGGGAAACCTTCCAGAGCTTTCCGGAAAAGCCGTCTTCTGTGCGGTTGCGGAAATAGATGCCATCCTTTGCCCATGCCATCACTATGTTGTTGGGCCCCATGCGGTCTCCCATATCGTCCCTGGGGTTGGTGGCGGTGTAGGTGAGGCGCTCCGGCTCCCCGCCGCGGGCGGGGATAAGGTAGACCTCGCGGTTGCCGTCGTACTCTCCGGTGAAGGCTATGGCCGTGCCGTCCGGGGAATACTTTGCAAAGGCCTCAAAGCCTATGTGGGATGTGAGCCGCCTGGCTTCGCCGCCCTGTACGGGCACTGTCCAGAGGTCTCCGGCATAACTGAACACTATGTCCGTACCGTTGGTGGCGGGAAATCTCAGAAGGCGCGCCTCCTCCTGTCCAAAGACCGTGGCACATACCGCCAGGGCCGTCAAAAGTCCGATGAGTCGTTTCATATCCTTTATATTTTCAGTAAATATAACCATTTTTTACTATCTTTGAGGTATGAACGGTAAAGTACTTATTTTCTCTGCGCCTTCCGGAAGCGGAAAGAGCACAATCGTGAACCATATCCTGGGCCTTCACCCGGAAGTGGAGTTTTCTGTATCGGCGACATCACGTCCTCCCCGCGGAACGGAGCAGGACGGTGTGGAATATCTCTTCTACAGTGCCGATGTCTTCCGCGCCCTGGTGGCGGACGGCAAGTTCGTGGAGCACGAGGAAGTGTATCCGGACCGCTTCTACGGCACTCTCAAGAGCGAGGTGAACCGCATCTGGGCCAAGGGCCACGTGATTATTTTCGATGTTGACGTCAAGGGCGGAGTGTCCCTGAAGAAGTACTTTGGAGACGCCGCGCTTTCAGTATTCATCCAGGCTCCTTCCGTTGAAGAGCTCCGAAAGCGTCTCATTGCCCGTGCCACGGACCCCATGGACGCCATAGAGCAGCGCGTAGCCAAGGCCGCGGAGGAAATGACCTACGCCCCCAAGTTCGACAAAGTGCTCATCAACGACGACCTGGAGACTGCCTACAAAGAGGCTGAGGCCATGGTCAATGACTTCCTCGGATGAGAGTAGCAGTATACAGCGGCAGCTTCAACCCGCTGCACAAGGGCCACGAGGCCATAATCCGTTTCCTCACCCGGGAAGCGGGTTTTGACATTGTATATCTGGTGGTAACGCCCCAGAACCCGTTCAAGGACAGGCACAGCCTTCCTGCGGGCAAAGACCGCTACAATGCCGCCCTGGATGCCCTGGCACGCCACCCTGAGCTCAAGGTGAAGGCCAGCGACATAGAGATGAAGATGCTCCCGCCGCAGTATACCATAAACACTCTGGACGCCCTCAAGAAAGTGGAGCCAGAGAACGATTTTACGCTTGTGATAGGGGCGGACAACCTTGCAAATTTCATGGGCTGGCGGTACCACGAAAGGATTCTGCTGGAGTACGGAGTGGTGGTTTTCCCCCGAAAAGGCTATCACCGCGGCCACGCCAGGGCCCGTCTCCTAAAGGAGAATCCACAGTACATGATTGAGCTCCTGAAAGCACCCCTTGTCACCATCTCATCAACTCAAATCCGCGAAGGCCTTGCCGCAGGGAAAGACATGTCAAAGTGGCTGATGTAAGCGCGCTACTTGTTCCTGTAGGCTTCCGCCTGAGCGGCAATCAGCGCCGCATCATCGAAGTAATTGATGCGCATGGCTTCCTTCATCTCATAGAGGGTCTTGGCGGCCACTTCACGCGCGGCTTCAGAACCTTTCTTGAGAATCTCATACACGCCGGGGATGTCCTGCTCGTACGTGTGCCTGCGGGCACGGATGGGCTCCAGGCGGTCATTGAGCACGTTCAGGAGGAACTTCTTGCACTTCATGTCCCCGAGGCCTCCGCGGCGGTAATGGTCCTTGAGATCGTCCATGTTTGCGTAATCCGGCCAAAAACGCTCAAAGTCACCTTCTTCGATGAAGGCGTCAAGGTAAGTGAACACGGGGTTGCCTTCAACCTTGCCGGGATCTTCCACCCTGAGGTGGCCGGGATCGGTGAACATGCCCTTGACTTTACGCTCGACCTCTTTGGGGTCGTCGCTGAGATAGATGCAGTTGCCAAGGGACTTACTCATCTTGGCCTTGCCGTCAGTGCCGGGGAGGCGGCGGCATGCAAGGTTGTCCGGAAGGAGGATGTCCGGCTCTACCAGGACATCGCACTTGTAGGTACCGTTGAAACTGCGTACTATCTCCCTGCACTGCTCCAGCATGGGCTCCTGGTCCTCTCCCACGGGTACCGTGGTGGACTTGAAGGCGCAGATGTCTGCAGCCTGGGAAATGGGATAGGTAAAGAACCCTACGGGAAGGCCGCGGCGGTTGTCGTCCTCAGTCTCCGAGCCGAAACCGCGCATTACCATCTCTGCCTTGACGGTGGGATTGCGCTGGAGGCGCTGAACCGTTACCAGGTTGGAGAAGAACTGCGTCATCTCATGCAGTTCCGGGATACGGCTCTGGATGAAGATGGTGACTTTCTCAGGGTCCAAACCGCAAGAGAGGTAGTCCAAGGCTACCTCTATCACGTTCTGGCGAACTTTTTCCGGGTTGTCTGCATTGTCCGTGAGGGCTTGGACGTCCGCTATGAAAACAAACATGCGGTCCCAGTTTCCCTCATTCTGGAGTAGTACCCTGTTGCGCAGGGAGCCCACATAGTGGCCAAGATGCAGCTTGCCGGTGGGCCTGTCGCCGGTAAGTATTATTCTCCCCATTATTCTGCGGGCTGCTCTGAGGGCTTTACCTCTTCAATGACGGGCTGCTCAGGAACCTTCTCGGGCTCTGCGGGAGCGACCTCAGGCTCTACCGCCTTCTCAACTTCCACAACCACGACGCCAGCGGCTTCTGCCTTCTGGATAGCAAGGGCTTTCTCTGTCTCGTTGACAACGCGCTCCACGGTCTCTGCCTGCTCTGCTACCTGGGTGGCTGCGAAGTCTGCCTTTGCGGAAGCGACCTCTGCCTTTGCGGCTGCAGCCTCAGCAGCCTTCTGGGCCTTCAGGAGTTCTTCCTGCTTGGCGGCGATGTCTTCCTGCTTCTTGACTTCCTTCTTGGCGTCGGCCACGCTCTTCTTGGCGGCGCTTACTTCCTTGTTGGCGGCAGCGACGTTCTTCTTGGCGGCGTCAATCTGCTTGTTGGCGTCTGAAACGGCCTTCTTGGAGAGCTTTACCTTTGCCTCAGCTTCCTTATAGTCGCGCTTGGCAAGGAGAAGGTCTGCCTGGAGGTCCTTGATGTCCTGCTCACCCTGCTGGATGGCGAGTTTGTCATTGCTGTCAAAGACACCGTCGTCAACCTTGCGGGTCTTCTTCTCAAGTTTGAGAGCGGCTTTCTTTGCCTTGATAACGTTCTCCTTTGCCTTGAGGGCATCCTTCATGACGCTGAGGGATTTCTTACCCTGGTTGTACTGGGTCTGGGCCTCGACAACCTGCTGGCGGAGGATGTCAATCTCTTTCTGGGAATCGATGGCCTGCTGGTCTGCCTTGCGGACGGCGTCCTCAAGGGCAGTCTGATGCTCATCTACCTTCTGCTTTGCGGCCTCAATGGCTTCCTTGTTGGTCTGTGCCTGTGCGGAAAGAACCGTCACGAAAACAGCGACTGCGCTGAGAATCAAATTCTTGACTTTCATATTAATAGGTTTTTTGTTAGTTGATTTCCTTACGTTTAAGTTACAAAGTTAATAATTTATTATTAATACAAAAGACAGACCAAAACAAAAAAAGCAGCCCGAAGGCTGCCTTAATATTGTAAACGAGCTTACTGCTCGTCCGGGCCTTCCGGCTGACCGCCGGGCTGGGGACCGCCCTGGAAAGGACCCTGAGGGCCGCCCTGGGGACCGCCGGCCTGCTGGCCTGCCTGATACATCTTCTCGAAGGCCTTGTTGAGGGCTTCTGAGTAGCGGTCGATGTCGGCAATGTTCTGGGCCTTGACTGCCTCCTTCAGGAGATTGCAGTTGGACTCCACCTCGCTCTTGACATCTGCAGGAACCTTGTCTCCGTTCTCCTTCAGGAACTTCTCTGCCTGGAAGGTAAGGGCATCGGCACTGTTGATCTTGTCGATTCTTTCCTTCTCTGCCTTGTCCGCGGCCTCGTTGGCCTTGGCTTCGTCCCTCATGCGCTGGATTTCGGCGTCTGACAGGCCGCTGGAGGCTTCGATGCGGATGTGCTGTTCCTTGCCGGTAGCCTTGTCCACTGCGGAGACGTTCAGAATACCGTTGGCGTCGATATCGAAGGTAACCTCAATCTGAGGCACGCCGCGGGGTGCGGGAGCAATGCCGTCCAGGTGGAAGATGCCAATCTGCTTGTTGTCCTTTGCCATTGGACGCTCTCCCTGAAGGACGCGGATTTCCACGCCGGGCTGGTTGTCTGCCGCGGTGGAGAAGATCTGGCTCTTCTTGGCGGGGATTGTGGTGTTGGACTCGATGAGTTTGGTCATTACGCCGCCCAGGGTCTCGATACCAAGGCTCAGCGGAGTAACGTCAAGCAGCAGCACATCCTTCACGTCGCCTGCCAGGACACCGCCCTGGATGGAAGCGCCTATTGCGACTACCTCGTCCGGGTTGACGCTCTTGTTGGGCTCCTTGCCGAAGAAGTTCTTCACAAGCTCCTGTACGTAAGGGATACGGGTGGAACCGCCCACAAGAAGGACCTCGTCAATGTCCGAGGGGTTCAGGTGAGCATCGCTCAGGGCCTGGCGGCAGGGAGCGATGGAGCGCTGGAAGAGAGCGTCCGAAAGCTGTTCGAACTTGGCCCTGGTGAGGGTCTTTGCAAGGTGCTTGGGAACGCCGTCCACGGGCATGATGTAAGGGAGGTTGATCTCCGTGGAGGTCTGGCTGGAAAGCTCAATCTTCGCCTTCTCTGCAGCTTCCTTAAGACGCTGGAGGGCCATAGGGTCTTTCTTGAGGTCTATGCCGCCGTTTTCCGAGGCAAACTCCTGTGCAAGCCAGTCGATGATGACCTGGTCGAAATCGTCACCGCCAAGATGGGTGTCACCGTTGGTGGAAAGGACCTCGAAGACGCCGTCACCAAGCTGGAGGATGGAAATATCGAAGGTACCGCCGCCAAGATCGTAGACTGCGACCTTCATGTCCTTGTCCTTCTTGTCAAGGCCGTAGGCAAGGGCCGCCGCGGTGGGCTCGTTGATGATACGCTTCACGTCGAGGCCTGCAATGCGGCCGGCCTCCTTTGTTGCCTGACGCTGGGAGTCAGAGAAATATGCCGGAACGGTGATGACAGCCTCCGTAACCTCCTGGCGGAGATACTCTTCAGCCGTCTTTTTCATCTTCTGGAGAATCATTGCCGATATCTCCTGCGGTGTGTACAGCTTTCCGCTGATATCCACGCGGGGAGTATTGTTTTCTCCGCGGACTACCTTATAGGGAACGCGATTCACTTCCGTGGTCACCTGGTCATAGGTCTCACCCATGAAACGCTTGATGGAGAATACGGTGTTGTGAGGATTGGTAATGGCCTGGCGCTTTGCCGGGGAGCCTATCTTACGCTCTCCGCCTTCAGTGAATGCTACTACGGAAGGAGTGGTACGCTGGCCTTCATTGTTGATGATGACGGTGGGCTGGTTGCCCTCCATCACTGCGACGCAGGAATTGGTTGTTCCAAGGTCGATGCCGATAATTTTACCCATAGTATAATATTTTAACTTTTGTTCAAAAAAATTGGCGCCGTCCTTCAACGAGGGCGACGCCGGTAAATTATCGAACTTCGTGCCATTTGCCTACACGCTGACAAAATGGCAGAAAAAGGGTGTCAGAAACGCCAGCCTACGGTTACCATGGCCTCTGCCACGGTGGACTGGAACATGATTTCCGGAGTGAGGACTCCTTCATCTATAACCTTGTCGTAGTACTTGGCCGGGTCAGGAGCATAGTAATAGTAGTATGGAATAATATACTCCTCAGGAAGGAAGCGGAAGCGGAGGGCGCAGTCTGCATAGAAAGACCCGGTGGAGGAATAACCAAGGCCGAAGGAGACTATCTGCTTTGCAGCTTCCGAACCGTCCTTGATGCCGGAAGTGATGTAGTTGTAGCCGGTACGGATGGCGATTCCAGCCATGGGTTTGAACTCAATGCCCGCCCTGAAGGAATGGGACACGCCAAGCGCCGCCTTTATGTCCGCGTTCTGGCCGTCGAACATGCCGTAGTCGTAGCTGCCGAATTCCTCGTCCGAAGACACGCGGAAGCGGGAGCGGGAGTAGTTTACGCCTTCATAATCCGCACTGACTATGGCTATGTTGCCAAATGTGAAGGCCGCGCCCAAATTGTAGCGGAACGGGAATACCATGTCATATCCCCAGTAGTCCTCTGCGGAATTGACGGACTTGCGGTTCTTTCCGGTTATGAAGGACTGGCCGGAATAGCCGTACCTTTCAGTTACCGTCATGATTGTAGGAGTCTGGATGGCTCCTCCAAAGCGCATACCCTTCACGGGAACCCAGATAAAGCCGGCCTTTGCATATACGCCGCTTCCTTCAAGGATGAAGTTACGCTTCATCAGAAGACGCTCGAAACGATACTCGGAATCATCTCCGTCGAACTTTATGGCGGGGAATTCCGAATAAATCTCAGGGGATTCCTCCCAGTACTCAAGCATGTTGTAGTTGACGGATGTTATGCCCAGGTTTGCGCCCAGGAAGAACTTGTCCTCCCAGTTGGCGGAGAAGTTCATCACCCAGTCCTGCTTGAAGCCTCTGGTCTGCCTGCCGTATTTCTGGTATATAGGGGCGGCAAGGCGGAAGTTGCCGTCATCGTCCAGCACCTCCGTGAGGGCGATGTATGCACCGTCCGTGCCGGTTACGCCGCTGATTATGCCGCTGCGGTATGCTGTCATGGCAATCCATGGCGGCATGCGGGTGAAGTCTCCGTAATAATTCCAGTCCTCATTGGCCATTACATCCGTGCTGAAGCCGTCTGCATACGAGCCAAGGAAAGAACCGAAGGAGTTGTTGGAGTTCACGCCGGCTGCATTGAGGCGGTTGGTATAGTCTCCTGTGGAGTTCATCACAAAGCCGAACGACATGCGCTTGAGACCGTGCCTGCGGCGGGTATCGTAATTAAAGATGAAACCGGCGTTAGGCATCTTGAAGCGGGTATAGAAGGACGATGTCTCATCCCCGAAACCTACCGGGGCGTTATCTCCTTCCGCAATGGTCCCGACGGACCAGCCGTCTGCAAAGCTGAGCCCGGAAGTGAACATAAACTGCGAATATGAGCTGACGGAGGAGCCGGCCGGATTGATCCCTATAGTTCCTGCATCCCCCCCAAGGGCCGTAACGGCGTTGCCAAGGGCCATGCTTCGGGCAGTTCCGCCGTACTCATTCTGGGAAAACAGGTATGCATCCTGCCAGCCCTGCGCGGAGGCTGTAGCTCCCGCAAGCAGCATAGACAATATTACTAAATACTTTTTCATGTCCGATGTGTTTTATCTGCGGCCGCCGCTGGAGTGGGAACCGCCGGAAGAGGAATGGGATGAACCGGAAGAGTGGGACCCGCCGGAGTAAGAGCCCGATGAACGGGAGCCGGAGGAATAGCTTCCGGATGAACTCCTGCTGGAGCTGCTGGAAGAGGAACTCCTGGAGCTGCTGGAGCTGCTGGAACGGTAGTTACCTGAGGAATAACTACCCGAGCTTCTGGTGCCGGAAGAAGAACTCCTGGTGCTGCTTGAAGATCCGCTGGAACGGTAACTTCCGCCGGAAGAACTGCTTCGGGAAACGGAGCCGCTGCGGGAACTGCCGGAAGAGCTGCTTCTGGAAACAGAACCCGAAGAACTGCTTCTGGAGACGCCTCCCGAAGAGCTTCTTGTCACTGCGCCGGACGTGCTCCTGGACGACGTGCCAACGGACGAGCGTGATACGCTCCGGGCTCCTGATTTGGAAGCGCGGACCGAGGTGCCGGCATAAGAAGACTTCCCTGCAGCTGCAGGCGCTGCATTTGCGCGGGGCACGGCAACCGATGAACGCGCTGCGCCTACGCCTCTGGAGCCTCCGGTTGCTCCGCCACGGCTGGTGAAGCCACCTTCCCTCCTGCCAAGGACCTCCGACCTGGAGTAGCCTCCCCTGTGGCGGCTTGGACCACCGTACCAGTAGTTCCCGTACCAGTAGTGTCCGTAATAGCCATAATGGCCGTAATAACCATAATGCCCGTAATGGTAATAGTACGGACTGTAATGGTAATGGTAATAGTACGGACCGTACCAGGACCTGTAGTACCAGGAATCATAGTACCAGGGATCCCAGTACCAGCTGTAATAGCGGTAGGGACGATGCCAGTAATAATCATAGTACCACGGATCCCAATACCAGCTCCTGTAATACCACGGGCTATACCATGGCGACCCCCAGGTGAGCTGGTCCGTGTTCAATATTATGACGGAATTTCCGGGCGCCACCTTGACGGTGTCGCCGCTTGCGACTATATATGCCGGGGACGATTTACTCTCTGCGAGAAGGTTGTCTATCTCTCCGGCGGGAACTTCCGTGGAGGCCGGCTGCGCTACCGCTGCGGAAGCGTACAGGCCGTCGTCGAAAGTCTGTTTCTGGAGTTGGTTCAGGGATGAGCACGACAAGAAGGTCAGTGCTACCAACGAAAGGGCGGCAAATCTCTTTTTCATGGTCAGTTCCTCCATATTTTGCAATAATTTCAGTATATTTGCGCCGGAAAGCCCGGCTTAACCGGCTAAAATGCAATTATTATACCTTAATGCAAATATAGGAAAAAAATCGATATAACATGGCAAAAGAAGTGACCAAAAGGTCGGAGAACTACTCTCAGTGGTACAATGACCTGGTTGTGAAGGCAGACCTTGCGGAGCAGTCCGCAGTGCGTGGATGCATGGTTATCAAACCTTACGGATATGCAATCTGGGAAAAGATGCAGGGCGTCCTGGACAAGATGTTCAAGGAGACCGGCGTAAAGAACGCCTACTTCCCCCTGTTCATCCCCAAGAGCTTCTTCTCCCGTGAAGCAGAGCATGTCGCAGGCTTCGCAAAGGAGTGCGCGGTAGTTACCCACCACAGGCTCATGACCGCCCCTGACGGCAACGGAATCGTGGTGGATCCGTCGGCAAAACTGGAAGAAGAGCTTATTGTCCGCCCCACTTCGGAGACCATTATCTGGAACACCTACAAGAACTGGATACATTCCTGGAGAGACCTTCCGGTGCTTTGCAACCAGTGGTGCAACGTCGTGCGCTGGGAAATGCGTACCCGCCTTTTCCTCCGTACCGCGGAGTTCCTCTGGCAGGAAGGCCACACCGCCCATGCAACCGCTGAAGAAGCGGAGGCGGAGAAGCAGCGCATGGTAGACGTCTACGCAAAGTTCGCCCGTGAGACCATGGCCCTTCCCGTGGTAGTTGGCCACAAGAGCCCCGGAGAGCGCTTTGCGGGTGCCCTGGACACCATGACCATAGAGGCCATGATGCAGGACGGCAAAGCCCTTCAGGCCGGCACCTCCCACTTCCTGGGCCAGAACTTCGCCAAGAGCTTCGACGTCACCTTCACCAATAAGGAAGGAAAGGACGAATACGTCTGGGCCACTTCCTGGGGCGTTTCCACCCGTCTTATGGGCGCACTCATCATGGCCCACGGAGACGACAACGGCCTTGTCCTCCCTCCTGCCCTGGCCCCCATCCAGGTGGTCATGGTCCCCATCTACAAGAGCGACGAAGAGCATAACGCCGTCCTGGACAAGATGTATGAGCTGAAGAAGGCTCTCGAAGCCAAGGGCCACAGCGTGGAAATTGACGACAGGGACACCCTCCGCCCCGGTTTCAAGTTTGCGGAATGGGAACTCAAGGGCGTTCCGGTGCGCCTTGCCATGGGTCCCAGGGATATTGCCGGCGGCACTGTAGAGGTTGCCCGCAGGGATACCCTGGAGAAGATATCGGAACCCCTGGAAGGCCTGGAGGACCGCATCATCGGCCTTCTGGAAGACATCCAGCAGAACATCTACAACAAGGCCCTCGCCTTCCGCGACGCCTCCATCCGCAAGGTTGACACCTGGGAAGAGTTCAAGGAAGAAATAGAGAAGGGCGGTTTCCTCCTCTGCCACTGGGACGGCACAGCAGAAACAGAGGCAAAAATCCAGGAAGAAACCAAGGCCACAATCCGCTGCATACCCGTGGACAGCGCCGTATGCATAGAAGAAGGCAAGTGCATCTACACCGGCAAGCCTTCACACCAGAGAGTTTTATTTGCAAGGTCATATTAATATGAAAAAAGTTTTCACAGTCATAGCAATTGCCCTAGCAGGCGCATTTGCAGCATATGCACAGGACGCACAGAGCGCAGCCGCAGAGGCGGCCGCAGCCCTGAGCCAGGCAGAGGAAGTCCCCGTAGAGACTCCTAAACCCAAATACTGGACAAACACCGTCCAGACAAACATCAACTTTGGCCAGACCTACCTTTCACAGTGGGCGGCCGGCGGCTACAACACAGTTACCCTTGCCGGCAACGTTGACGCCAGCGCCAACTACGCCAAGGAAAAGATGATCTGGAACAACCGTCTCCAGCTGGATTACGGCACGCTGTATTCCGCAGACAAACCCATATACCAGAAAAACAAGGACCGCATCTACTTCGAGTCCAAATGGGGCTTCGAGACTCCCATCCAGCACCTGAGCTACTCCGCCAACTTTGACTTCAAGACCCAGTTCGGGGACAACTTCAAGTATGGCACCCCAAGCTCTGACGGTACCACGGAACCCTCCAAGCAGGATTGGCTGGACGCCAGGACCATACAGTCGGGTCTGTTCTCCCCTGCATACATCAATCTGGGTCTGGGTCTTTTGTGGACTCCCAAGCCGTGGTTCTCGCTGAACGTCGCACCCCTTACCGGCGGTGTGGTCATAGTCTCTGACAAGAGCCTTCGTGACAAGTACGGCATGGAAGCCACCGCATTCGCCGCAGACGGCACCACCCCTACAGAGTGGAAGGCCGTCCGTCTTGAATTCGGTGCCCAGATCAAGGCCGATGCTTCTTGGGTCATCAACGACAACTTCACCTACTCCACCCAGCTTGCTCTCTTCTACAACTACCTCACACCCAAGGTCGAGCCCCGTATCACCTGGGACAACAAGGTGTTCTGGAAACTGGCCAAGTACTTCGCCCTCACCGTCTCCACCAACCTCATCTACGACCCCCTCGTGAAGGTCAAGGATACCAACAGCGACGGCACTGCTGACGCCAAGGGCATTCAGTTCAAGGAGTATCTGGAGTTCGGCTTCACCTACACCCTGACACACCGCAGGTAGTATGCTTCTGGTTGCAGTAAGCGGAGGCATAGACTCAATGTGCCTTATGGAAAAGGTTCGCCAGAGCGGCGAACCTTTTGCCGTTGCACACTGCAACTTCCGTCTGCGTGGTTCAGAGAGCGACGCCGACGAAGCCCTGGTCCGTTCCAAGGCCGCCGCCTTGGGCGTTCCATACCATGTAAAGTCCTTTGACACGGCAGGTTATGCCTCAGAAAACAGAATCAGCATTGAAATGGCCGCACGGCGGCTCCGATACCACTGGTTCGGAGAACTCTGCCGGGAGCAAGGCTACACTGGCGTAGCCGTTGCACATAATGCCAACGACAACGCGGAGACACTGATTCTGAACTTATTACGCGGCACTGGCATCAAGGGCCTCATGGGCATGAAGGCGGAAAGTTTTATCCCTGACCCGGAGTTTTGCGACATTCCCCTGTTGCGTCCTCTCCTGGACATGACAAGGGAAGAAATCTCAGTTTTTGCCAAAGAGAATGGCCTGGAATGGCGTGAAGACCACACCAATGCTCAAAATGAGTACAAACGCAACAAAATCCGCAATCTTGTCTTTCCCGTCTTCAAGGAAATCAATCCCTCGTTCATTCAGACTCTTAATCAGGACATCAAAACTATAGCGCGAGAGGTTGAGGAGTCTGGATGGGTATACTGTTCCAGGAACAATGCCACCCTCGGCTTAGAGGGAGGGGCCCACGAAGTGGGAGGGGTCGCGAAGCGACGTTCCGGGAATAGTATACCCATCCGGACGCCGGAATATATTATAACCGAAGAAACGTGGGATGGGAGCAAGCCTGTGAAGCAACCTCAGGGTGAGCTTATTATGGACGCAGACAAGGCCGGGGAGTTCATTGAAGGGAGTTGGGAGACTGGAGACTGGATAAAGCCGCTTGGCGCTCCTGGCAAGAAGAAACTACAGGACTGGTTTACGGACCATCACATCCCTGCGGATGATAAACCTTTCGTTAAACTCCTCAAAAGCGCCAGGGACCCCCACCATGTCCTCGCCATATGCGGCTTCTGCATAGACCACTCTGTCCGCGTTACTCGCAACACTAAACGCATTCATCGGATTGTAGAGAAATAATTGTTTTTATATGAATAGGTTTTCTTTTTCATTAAGCATTGCTGCCTGCTTACTTTTATCCTGCACAGTTGACAACAACAGTGAAAATGACACCATTAGTGTCGACTCAATTGTCCTTGACCAAAGCGCAATTACATCCTTCGTTAACAGGGAAATCTCCCTGAATGCCAGTGTATCCCCTCAAGAAGCGGCGGAAGCCAAACTTATATGGAGCAGCTCTGACAATTCTGTTGCAACGGTTAGCAAAGGTATTGTTAAAACATTGAAAGAAGGAACGGCCACCATTACCGTTTCGGCTGGTAGTAACAAGGCTGAAGCATCATGTGTGTTCACCGTATCTGCCATCCCGAACGGAGCTATTGACCTTGGCTTGAGTGTCTGCTGGGCCCAGCAAAATGTTGGCGCATCATCACCTGAAAGCTTCGGGCAGTACTTCTCCTGGGGTGAAACCACGGAGAAAGAATCATATGTGCCGGACACTTACAAATGGTACAATCCTTCAACTGATTCTTTCACAAAGTACAACAATACTGGGCGTCTTGAACCAGAGGATGACGTGGCAACAACACGATTGGGAGCGAAGTGGTTTATTCCTACGTATGAAGATTTGATGGAGCTTGTCCAGAATTGCACGATAAGTTGGGTTGAAGGGAAGGGAGCAAGGCTTACAAGTACAGTTAGCGGCTTTGAGAACAACTCTATCTTCATACCTGCCGCCGGTTTTATGGATGACTCTGTCCCGCATAGAGCCTCAGCACATCCTTATCTGCCTGGAACTGTTGCATCTTTCTGGACTTCCAATATTCCCTCAGAGTACTATAATGAGCCCATTAACTTTATTAGAGCCGGCCATTTCTACAACGGAGACCCGACTATCTGGTGGTCTAGTTACAGTAAATTTGACGGGCTCCAGGTGCGCCCCGTTGCCAAACCGTAATTAGGATAGGAACTTATCTGCATCGACCACTCCGTCCGCGTTACTCGCAACACCAAGAGAATCCTAAGGATTAAAAACTAATTGTGCGGAAAAATGCGTATATTTGTAAGCTAGTATCTTGTAACATCTAAATGTTGCATAAAACAAATATTAATTGTATCTTTGTTGAGCGTCACTCAACACGATACGATTATGCCTATACAGAAGTACGAGGTGAGTTTGTCTGCGGCGG
>Ga0129306_1000573_pt1 | contig 56507 bp, 50 predicted proteins | sample P827metagenome_FD_94438 | JGI IMG/M metagenome (GOLD analysis project Ga0129306, IMG submission 94438) | Capybara group fecal microbial communities from Wisconsin, USA - P827 metagenome | ecosystem: Host-associated > Mammals > Digestive system > Large intestine > Fecal | place: USA: Wisconsin... | reverse complement strand
CACCAATCCCTACACCATATACCTCTACCATTCATATATTTACCCTTTCATAAAGCAATCATATATACAGATATATAAAGACAATAAATACTATATATACATATATCTATAAGTTAATATTTCGACGATTATCAGTATGATCTCTACGGTTCCCATTCCTTCTTCATTCCTCAAGAAATTACGTACTCTTCTCATTCTTTTCATCTTTCTCTCCTTTCCGTTTTACATTCCGCCAAAAGACAAATATGCAGGGACCATGATTATTATCATTACTACACTTAACATGAGCATCATCGGAAGCATGAGCTTGGTCTGTGCCTCTTCTCCTGCCTTCCTGGCAGCTGCCTTTCTTTCTTCAAAAGCTGTCCGTACCTCATTATCCATGGCTTCGATCAGACTGTCTGTCCCCTTTCTGAGATTCTGTATCAGCAGGGCTGTCAGCTTCTTATAGCAGGACAACCCGCATCTGTTACCGAAAAACTCCAGGCAGGCCGCTTCGCTCATCCCGTCTCCCAGTTTCCTGGTACAGAGCAATAACTCCTCATATACATATTTTCTTCTGCCTCCTTTCTCTCTGCTGTTTTTATAATCATCTGCCATACGCTCAAGAGACCTTCTGATGGTTGAACCCGAACTCAGCAGTATCTGCAGTTTACTGACAAAGTCCGCATAATCCATGATCATTCGGCGATTTCTCTCCTCATATCTCTTCTTAAGATCTCTGTCCGTTCCATACCATATTCCGAGCAGTACACAAAGACCTGCAATAAGGATCAGGGGATAGACCGGTTCCTTGCTCTCTTTCCATGTTATCTTCATGCCGTCGATCTCTTCCGGTAAGCTGTAACTTATATCTGTTCCGCTTGCTGCATCCTGTGCATCAAGTACATCGAACAACTTCTTTTTTTTCTGCTCATCAGCGGATAAGGTAACGGGATATACGGTCAGTTCTATGTCATATACATTCTCTGTCTCTCTGTATGTCATAAAGACCTTAAGATCTATATACTCCCCTTTTTCATCCGCATCCGCATTATTCACCTTTCCGGTTGTTTCCACCGTCAGATAATCTGAACTCTCCCATCTCAGTGCGAACGGATATCCATCTACTGCCGAAGGAAGGTAAAGATCTGATTCTATATGGTCAACGGATCCGTTCTCTGCAAGTATCAATACGGGCAGTTTTCCGTATAATTCATCCATCAGGTCCTTACACTCTTCGTCCTTAAGCTTTCTCTCATCAACATCTACCGTTAATTCCCCATATTCATAATCTTTTGTTGAAGCACTCAGGCTGACCGAATAATCCCCTTTGCCCACATCATGTCTTGTCAGTGTGTTATCCGATCCGATACTTCCTGATATCGAATTATTGATCACCGCTGTCAGCAGAATGATACTGATGCCTGCCAACCCGTATACGATCCCCGAGATTTTTTTCTTATAGTAATCCGTAACCAGCTTTTTTACGGGTTTTCCCGGATTAAGAAGTGACAATTCTTTTTCATGCTCCATGGAGATCAATCCTATCCCTGATCCCGATTTGCGATCCGGGATCATATTCAGGATCTTTTGTGTCAATCTGTCCGTAATCTTATCCATCCGTCCACCATTATCTAAATCGCTATATCCGTTATCTTCTCTGACAGATAAACAGATAATAAATATATGACCAACGCTGCCGTCATGATCAGGTTTCCCGGCAGGTTATGATATAAGATATTGAAAAAACCTTTATTGCCCAACTCTACATAGAATATGATCCCGAACGGGATGATGCTCATGATCTTTTGTTCAAATCTTCTGGCACTTACCATCGTCTCTATCTCCAGGAGGACTCCGGCCTTTTCTTCGATCACTCTTACAAATGCAGTAATATTTGCCGTAATATTTCCGCCCGATCTTCTTCCGTAATCCAAGATCCCCGCAAAGCTCTCGATCTCTTCGACACCGGATCTTGATGCAAATTGCCTGAGCATTAAGATGATGTCATGATTATTCTCGATTCCTTTTCTTATGATCCCCAATTCCTTAACTATCTCTGCATCCGGCCCAAACAGCTGCTTCATGTCTCTGTCTGCTTCCAGAAAAGCATTCTCTATGGAATAGCCTGCCTGTATCGATCCCGTTACGGAACCGAGCATTTCCTTAAACTGCATTAGCAGTTCTTTTCTCTTTTTATCCCGGATCCTTTTTGCCTTATGCAGAAGATATGGAAATATCGCAGGGATAAGCAGCAGAGTGATAATACGGGACCTGTAGAAAAAGTAACCGAATAAAGCAATGATGCACGATCCCTCCGCTACAGATGTAAGCAGTTCGGCTCTATTCATTACCGATAAAGATTCCTGCACTTTTAAGCTTCTCAACATTATTAAGTCTCCCTGTTCTGTATAATCTTCCCTTCAGTTCATCTTTCGTGGACCCCGGATCTTCCTTAAAAACAAACAGGGGATTGATCTCAGTCTCAGACGAACTGTCCGTATTGAGTTCACTTATCTCCAGAACTCTTCTGGATCTGTCCCTCATCCTTCCAAGATGGATGATTATGTCCACACCGCTGAGTATCTGCCTCCTTATGGCCTGTATTGGAAGTTCGACCGCCATAAGGATCATGGTCTCTATTCTTGAGATGGTGTCCGCCGCACTGTTCGCATGGACGGTCGACATACTTCCGTCATGACCGCAGTTCATCGCGGAACATACCATGTCCATTGCCTCCGGTCCCCTCACCTCACCGACAATGATCCTGTTTGGCCGCATTCTCAGGCTGGTCTTTATAAGATCTCTTATCGTTATGGGATCGGCACTGTCTATATTGGCATTCTTGGTCTCCATCCTCACGAGATTATCTATTCCCTGTATCTGCAGCTCGGCGCTGTCTTCGATCGTTATTATCCTCTCGTCCGACGGGATAAATGATGACAGAGCATTAAGAAATGTTGTCTTACCCGAACCGGTTCCTCCGCTCACGATTATGTTGTAGCCTGCAGCGACAAGGTCCTTAAGAAACAGGACCGCTTCTTCCGTCAGACTTCCTATCCGCACCAGATCCTCCATCAATAACGGTCTTGCCGGGAATCTTCGGATCGTAAGGATCGGACCGTTTATCGCGACCGGATTGAGCACAACATTCACTCTGGAACCGTCCGCCAGTCTTGCATCCACTATCGGAGATGAATCGTTTACTACTCTGTTACACCCGGCAACGATCTGGCCTATCACATTCCTCAGACTGTCTTCGGATTCAAAAGTCTGAGATATCTTCTCCAGCTTTCCTTTCTTCTCGATGAAGATACTGTCGGGACCGTTGACCATGATCTCCGTTATCCCGGGGTCTTCAAGCAGATCCTGAAGAATATCCAGCTTTCTCATGGAATGGTAGATCTGCCTTCCCAATTCAAGTCTGTTCTTGATCGGAATGTGAGATCTTGAATTGTATTCCTTGATCTCATCCCCGATCATGTCTTTTAATTCTTCATCCGAGACATCTTCCTTGTATTCCAGTTTCTCGATCAGTCTGTTTTTGATCTGAAAGACCAGTTCCTCTTCATTCATCTATGCAACTATTTCCTTTATCAACTCTCTGGCACATTCATACAACTCCGTGTTGCTTCCCGTCATGATATGTCCCGTTTTGTTGTCTTCCGACACGGGCACATATATGTAGCTTATGCTGTCCTTTATCTCCTCTATTCCTTCCAGCTCCTTCTTAAAGCTTTCGAGTCTGTATCTGTCGCTCTTTTCGTCGACCATCGTCGTGATAAGCCTGTTACACAAGGCTGTCAGTTCCGTCAGTCCCTGTACCGCATCGGACATATCCAGGATCACGTATTCATAATCCGTTCCCTGCTCCAGATATCTTAAGAGATTACTCCATTGTGCAAAACTGATGCTTATCAGATCATTCTGCCTCTCCATCGGAGGCATGACATCCAGACTTCCCAGACAGCCTGATGCTCCTCCGATAAGTGATGCCACATCTCTGACATCATTGTTCATGGAATACAGAAGATCCGACAGATCACCTGAATACGGAACGTTAAGTACTTCTTTCGGAACCGAGCCGAAGCAGTCCATACTGACAAATATCGTTCTGTAGGTTTTGGCAAGAATCTGTCCCAACGCAAGCCCCAGGCTCGTCTGTCCGCTTCTTCTGACAGGACTGTATAATCCTATGATCTTCATCCGGTTCTTCCTGGTTATCAGGTTCTTAAGTGTCTCCATTGATGAAGCATATCTGAGTATCTCTTTTATGATCCCTTCTATGCTTTGATACTTATAGATCACCTGTCTGTTTCCGTCAGTCTTAAGACTGTCTCCGGACAACAGGATGATCTCTGCTCCTTTTGCATATTCCCTTGTTCCTTTGTAAAGATCTTCATCTATTAAGATCAGGTCGATATTCATTCCCCTCGATCCCGGGAATGCTTCATCCATATCAGCCGGGACTCTGGCTTCAAACGGAAACCCGGCCTTACTGTTGATGTAACCGGCGGCTTTATCAGCGTATCGCCTGTCTTTGTCGTAAATGATCATTGTATGTTTCATCTGCGCGCCTTTCTGCAAATGCTGTCAAAAAGTTGTCATTATACCCGTATTATTCAGAATGATGCTGATCATTATCCCAATGGCCATCGGAACGGCCATTGGAATATGATCCGGAACCTGCAACGGTACATCTGTAGAGATTAAGAACTTTTTGAGAAAAGTGAGTCTGAGATAATCGTAGAATTGCCTGATGTGCTTTCTTTTTGAAGGGAGAAGAAACAACGCAGCAATTGACTGTACCGCCGCTATACAGAATATCAGCAAATATATAAATATGATCCGGTCCCTGTTATAGTACAGGGGAATGATGGAATACAGCTTGACATCTCCGGCCCCCAGCATGTCCTTCATATACGGTATGTACAGAATGAGCAGTATTATCAGGCAGTATATAAGGGAATTCAATGTATATGACGGTCCCTTATATATCGTGCTCCATATCATTCCGTACAGATAGATACCGATGACGACAGCATTGGGGATGATCCGCTTACGGATATCAGAATATGCCGCAACCGTACATAAAACCAAAAGTCCTATGATAGCGATCACCTCTGTTATATTCAAATAATTGTGGAAAAACGCGGGTGGATGGCCCGCAAGACTTAAGATACATAACAGATGTCAGATATCTGTTACTTGCCGCGGATGATGTCTCGGTCATCTGCGTGTGTCTTGAGTGTAATCCGAATGATAGCGCAAGCCGTTTTATTTGTCCAGTACTTTTTAGAAAAAAATGTACGCTTTGTGAACAATTCACAAATTTGCCCCTTCAAATTTCGTGAAAAACTCACAAATATTTAAACAATATGATATTATATAGGAATGAATTACATTATCTTTGATCTGGAATGGAATCAGGCCTCTCACGGAGAGGAAGACAGAATAGAGAACCTGCCTTTTGAGATAGTGGAGATCGGCGCCGTCAAGCTCAACGAGAACAGAGATATGGTCGGTGAATTCTCCCGCCTCATCAAGCCTCAGGTCTATCACGAGATGCACTTCATCACGAGCAGGCTCGTGCATCTTCAGATGAACGAACTGGAAAAAGGAGACACCTTTCCTGTCGTTATGAAGGAGTTCCTTGAATGGTGCGGTGACGACCGCCTCTTCTGTACCTGGGGTGCTCTCGATCTTTTAGAGCTTCAGCGCAACATGGCTTACTACGACATGGAACCGCTTTCTGACGGTCCTGTCAAGTTCTATGATATCCAGAAGCTTTTCTCCCTGGCATATGAGGATGGCAAGAGTCGTAAGGCGCTCGAGGATGCCATCGACATGATGAATGTCAAAAAGGACATCCCTTTTCACAGAGCATTCTCAGACGCATATTATACGGCCAAGATCTTCGACAAGATCGAGGATCCGGACGTGCTCGAGAAGTATTCATTCGACACCTTCAATCTCCCGAAGAGCAGGGAACAGGAAGTACATATAGTCTTCAGCAACTACGATAAATATATAAGCCGTGTCTTTGAAAATCGCAAGGATCTGATGAATGACAAGACCGTCACCCAGACCATCTGCTACAAATGCAACAAGCCGGCCAAGAAAAAGGTCGGTTGGTTCACTCCCAACGGCAAGCACTATTATGCGGTATCGAGCTGCTTCAGGCACGGCCTCATGAAGAGCAAGATCAGAGTCCGCAAGGCTGAAGGCGGCGGCGTGTTCGCAGTTAAGACCGACAAATACATTACAAAAGAAGAAATGAAAAAGCTCATCGACAAACGCGATGAGATAAAGCTTCAGAAGCAGATAAAAAAAGAGGGTTCTTCAAACTGATGAAGAACCCTCTTTTTGTCATATCATCTATATGTCATTTAATCTATTTCTCTTCTTTCTTTTCTTCGATATAGATCCTGGCACCCTTTAAAGCTGCCGGAAGCTTAATGTTATCGACATAAGGCGCCAGATACGGATCAGCCTTGAACATCAGCTTGATCGCCCAGATAAACAACAGCATCATCAGGATCGGTATGAGGCATGATGTCACAAGCATCACTGCGATCGCCTCAACAAAGCGGCTCAACAGATCCGTCACATAATCGACCACGGTCACCGCCGCATTCTCTATCCAGGCCGTGAACTTATCGACCACGCTCGCATCATCATTTTCCACGCTTATCTCATTGGCTGTGTCGATGGTATTCTCAAGCGAGCTTTTATAGCTTGAGTAGACCGCTTCCGAGGTCTTCACGCTTGCGGGTATCACAAGGTACAGAGCAACTGCCGTAATGGCGATCCTTACCGCCAGCACCTTAAGACGGTCCTTAGCTGCAAGGTATCCGATCGCAAGCAGCAGACAGGCTGACGGAAAAATAAAAGTAAAAGACACTGTCCCCACAAGAGTGACCAGATATTTCTCCAGATACAATGCACTCAGCACTATGAGGAAATACTTGACCAGATCCGCGAACTGTTCCGATATCGGAGTACATGCATCACCGGGCAGCAGCGATATGGCTGCGGATACGCCTGTGGCTCCGGCTGACAGCATCATTACGCTCTCTATCTCTTCATCAAGCATCTCGATAGACTGTGTATGATTGGCCGGATCCGTCGTATAAGGTGTCAGAATAACGACCGACAGCAGTGCTATTATGACGATGATCAGAACAACCGGTATTTTCTTAAGAATATCCAACACATTTAATTTTTCCATGATTAAGGCCTGTCTCCTTATTCCGTGACTACACTTATCTTATACTCATTCGTATCGACCAGTGAACGCGCAAAAGCTTCGATCATCTTGCGAGCTCCTTCGTCCGCCTTATCCAGGATCCCTTTTTCACGGGCCTTTTCCTTGGCTGCTTCTTCAAACTCGATAAGTGAACTGTTGTAATCTTCTATATTGAACTTGGTGAAGATCCCGTTCTTTTGCTCATAGACCTTAAAGCTTTCCTTATCAATGCTCACTGTCTTGATCTCGGACTCGGGAAGTCTTATGGTAATCTCCTTTTTCTCATCATCCTTATCGATCTGTACGTTATTACAGTTGATGCCGGCACTCACGACTCCGTCATAACTGTAGGTCGTAGTAGCCTCTGATGTGGCAAAGAGCACCTTCTTGGACTTGGACATCTCCTCGACCTGAGTGAAGTAATACTCTTCCGTGATGAGAACTCCCATCTCTCTTAAGCCGTCCTCGATTATCTTTGTATCAAATGTCAGTACCTCCTTGGGTGCTTCGGCGTTATCAAAGAGCTTGCCCTTCTTGCCGTTCTCCGTTGCCACGGTCTGCTCCTTTTCGGAAGAGATCTCATTTCTCTGCTTAACAAACTGCGCAAAGAGTATGATCACCACTATCAGTAAGACTGCGCTTATCCCGCCGTATATCAACATTGTCCTTTTTTTAATATCGTTGCTCATATCGTTTCCTCCAAAAACGATTATATCACAATATTCCTGTTTTCAGACTGCTGTCAGTCATATATAATGTTTTTGTATACAGCATTGTCAGACAAACACCGCTATTCTGATACGGAGGATCATAATATGAAGATAGTTGAACTTGACCGCAATACACTCGGATATGATATCGATACCGGTGTTTTTGCCGACTTTGGAGAGTATGAACAGCACGACTCGGACACACCGGAGAATAACCGTAAGTATATCAAGGATGCCGATATAGTCATCTTCAACAAGGCCGTCATGGATGAGGAGATGCTTAAGGATGCACCGAATGTGAAGCTCTTGTGCATCACTGCAACGGGATTTGACAACATAGACCTTGATTATGCGAGGAGTCGCGGTATCGCCGCTGCCAATGTCAAGGCATATTCAACTCCGGCGGTGGCTCAGCATACATTTGCCCTCGCACTCTACGTATTGGAAAAGATAAGCTACTATGATGACTATGTTAAGTCAGGTAAGTACAGCTCCCAGACGGGCTTCTGTAACTTTGATGAGAAGTATACGGAGCTTGAAGGCAAGACCTGGGGAATAATCGGAATGGGCAATATCGGCAGAAAAGTTGCCCAGATTGCAACAGCTTTCGGATGCAAGGTGATATACTATTCCACGACCGGTAAGAATGTAGTGGAAGGATATGAGTCAGTATCCTTCGACGATCTGCTCGCACGCTCCGACTTCCTCTCGCTCCATTGTCCGTTAAATGATACGACAAGAGGACTGATAGACATAGCGGCACTCAAGAAGATGAAGAGTTCAGCGATACTCATTAATGTTTCCAGAGGTCCCGTTGTTGTGGACGAAGATCTCACAGAGGCTCTTGAAAAGGGTATCATCGCAGGAGCCGGTCTCGATGTGCTGACTAAGGAACCGATGCCCGCAGACAATCCTCTGAATCGTATCAAGGACAGCCGTAAGCTCCTTATCACACCGCATATGGCCTGGGCAAGCGTGGAAGCCAGACAGCGCTGTGCCGATGAAGTCTATGCCAATATCAGGGCTTTTCTTGACGGAGAGAAAAGAAACAGGGTGGACTGATGTCCACCCTTTATTTTGCTCCGTGCATTCCTGCTCTATTCGTTTTGATCCTGTAATGAATAATACCTCTCTATCTTATCCCTGACCCTTAGATAGAACTGTTCTAGCCTCTTATCAAAATGTGTTCCCATTCCTTCCATGATGATCTCGTTGGCTTTTTCAAAAGACATGCTGTCCTTATAACATCTCTTGCTGACAAGTGCGTCATATACATCGGCAACCGCCATGATCCTGGCTTCAAGCGGGATCTCTTCACCCTTAAGACCTTCCGGATATCCGGATCCGTCCCATCTCTCATGATGATAGTGTGCCACGTTGATCGCAACCTTCTTAAATTCCTCATCATCCGTATCCGCAAGTATCTTGGCCACAACCCTCGCACCTTCTGCCGCATGTTTTTTCATCTGCTCGAATTCTTCCGGTGTAAATCTTCCGGGCTTTTTAAGCACATCATCATCCACGGCTATCTTGCCTAAGTCGTGCATGGGGGCTGCCTTGATCACGTACTTACAGAAAGCATCATCTATATCAAAGACATCGCCCTTCTTGATCTCTTCCACAAGGATCTTCACTACGTCACTCGTTCTCTTGATGTGTCCGCCGGTGGAATTGTCCCTGCTCTCGACCATCGTCGCCATTCCGACCACAAGACTGTCCTGCAATGCCTGGATATGAGAAGTCTTGTTCTCCACTTCCTTTTGAAGGTTCATATTGTAGTAATTGATGAGATTGACGTATTCCTGCTGTTCCGTCACGTCAGTGATCATCAGCCTGTATCCGCGCTTGCGGCCGTCTTCGAACAGGTAGTCCACATCAAAACTGACATATTTGCCATCATTTTTGATGATATGCGCATCATCGCCCTTGACATCATCCCTGAAGTAGACCAGCCATTCCTTGATATATCTGATGAACTTGTCATTACCTCTTAACATCGCATCCACATGCTGATCATCAAACGCGGGAACATACATGACGGCGGCCTCATTACACCCGAGATAACACATATCAAAATCAAAGAGCGCAAGTCCTATGTCTCCCTGTTCGGCAAGGGAATCTCCCGCTACATTATTGACATCATACAGAGAGGTCCTGCTGGCGATTATAAGAAAGATGATCTCATCTATCGTGTATGTCAACGGAAGAAGTTCAAACCGCATGGTTGCGATCCTGCCGAAGAAAAACGCGAAAAACGAGATCGCCTCCGCAAGAACCAGAAGCTTCATACTCTTTCTTGAAGCCTTGTTCTTATAGCAGAGCGCATAGATCAGTAATCCGAAACTTATAAGGAATTCCAGTATCTTGAAAACATAGAATGCGGTGTGTAACGGAGCATAAGTCTTCTCAAGCCATATCTCTCCGTTATCATTGTGAAATACTACGTCCTTGTAAAAGTACGGTTTGAAACCGATAGTGAGAACACCGATATAGAAAATGGAATTGATAAATGTGAATAATACTTTGACGGTCCTGGGAAATCCTATGTGGCACATTTCCGCAACATAGAACATAACCATCATCAGCAGGTAACAACCGCCGATATATACAATCTTCTGGGCTAAGATCGCTTCTCTTAAGTCTTCAGACAGAGACAACATCAGATATCCCATATTTACGATCGTAATTATGGTAAAAGTGATGGTATATAGAATGCTGTAGTTCTTTCGCCATCCAAGCCAAAACAAAGTGAACAGAATGACCGAGATGGCGAAGGAAGTAAAATAGAATGCTGTTGTCATATATCCTAAAGCGAAGCGTTAAGGTACGCCTCCTGTTCCGGAGTAAGCTTATCTATCTTCTTACCCAGGAAATCCAGTTTACGTCCGGCTACATCCATATCCACATCTGTGGGAACGTCTATAAGCTTCTCCGTGAGCTCTGCGCCGTGCTCTACGAGGTACTTGGCCGAGAGTGCCTGTATGGCAAAACTCATATCCATGATCTCTGCGGGATGTCCGTCTCCGGCCGCAAGGTTCACAAGCCTGCCCTCTGCTATCACGCAGATCCACTGACCTGTGGGAAGCTTATATCCCATGATATTATTACGCATCTCCTTACTCTCCACAGCCATGGCACGAAGTCCCGCCATATCCACTTCACAGTCGAAGTGGCCTGCATTCGTAAGGATAGCACCGTCCTTCATCACCTTGAAATCTTCGGTAGAGATAACCTTATCACAACCGGTCACCGTCACAAAGAAATCTCCGAGCTTAGCAGCTTCTCTCATGGGCATAACGTCAAAACCGTCCATGACTGCCTCTATGGCCTTGACCGGATTGATCTCCGTAACGATCACTCTGGCACCGAGACCCTTGGCTCTCATCGCTACGCCCTTGCCGCACCATCCGTATCCGGCAACTACCACATACTTGCCGGCCACGATAAGGTTGGTCGTACGATTGATGCCGTCCCATACGGACTGTCCGGTTCCGTATCTGTTGTCAAACAGATGCTTACAGTCGGCATTGTTGACTCTGACCATGGGGAACTGAAGCTCACCCTTACGGTTCATGGCCTCAAGCCTTATGATGCCTGTCGTGGTCTCCTCACATCCGCCGATGACTCCGGGAATAAGATCCTTAAACTCGGTATGCATCATATGGACCAGATCACCGCCGTCATCTATGATGATATTGGGACCAATGCTTAATACACTTCTTATATGTCTGTTATACTCTTCTTCCGTAACACCGTGCCATGCATAGACGTTAAGGCCTGCTTTTACAAGTGCCGCAGCCACATCATCCTGCGTGGATAAGGGATTGGATCCGGTGATATACATCTCCGCTCCGCCTGCCGCAAGCACCTTACACAGGTATGCGGTCTTGGCCTCAAGGTGTACGGAGAGAGCAACCTTTTTGCCCGTAAAGGGCTTGGTCTTTGAAAATTCTTCTTCCAGTGTACGTAAAAGATCGCAGTTCCTCTTGACCCACTCAATCTTACGCTCGCCGGATTCGGCTAAATTAATGTCTTTAATCTCGCTCATAAATCTTTCCTTTCGTGATCTGTATACATTATCCCAGCCGAATTTTTATCGTTGGTCGTCTGTCCTGTCAACGTTATATCATCATTCCTCATCATCTTCCTCGGCAGCTATAACTCCCGAGATCACTGATGAGACTGCAGATACCACAACTACTACCGCAATAATAACAAGCAATCCGCCTGCCAGTATTAAGAATGTTCCGTCCATAGCATGTCCTCCTCAGATAAACTGATAATACCACAATTATTATGTTCTGACCAATCTAGATGGATTCTCCGCCGTATTTACCGTCGTAGAAATAGTTTTCCAACTTATCTTCCCAGTAGTCACTGTCGTCATCATATTTATGATGCGTTGCCTTATTGGCCCTCTGTGCCAAGTATTTCGACAGATTGAACGATCTGAAGCTCATATCAAACATCGGAGAATCATAATCCTCTTCATCCGCGTTTTTCCCGAAATTATCCTGGTAGAATCTGTACATCTCATCCCAGTAATAGTAATCATCATAATAGTCGTCTTCTTCATCAAAATGGTACCGGCGTTCGTCCGGACCTTTCTTCGAATGAGCAAGTTCATACTCATACAGTTCATCAAAGTTTTCCATGATCGCCGGAATGGCATCCGTCCCGAGCCTTGTCAGATGTCTGATGTCTATCGTACTGTGCCTGTCCGTCATCTGATATATGTTATATCTGGCGATCAGTGCCGTCGGATGAGAATATACAAGGATGATCACCGCACCTGTAAGGATCGCAATCCCGTATCTGAACAGAGGGAAGCTCTCTCTGTATATATAGATGATGACACCCACAAGCAGAATGGCAAGTACCAACAGCCCGTACAGCACATAGACTCTGAGTCTTGTCAGATCATACTCCCTGACATACAGGTACATTCTGTAAGCACTCGATATCAGCATGATATAGGTGCAGACACATATTATGGTGAGTATAACCTTAAGCGGCGTACTCTCTCCAAAGAAATAAGATGCCACAAGAACGATGATCAGGTTAAGTATGCACACCGTCAGAAGCTCATAGAAACCTTCGTGCGCATATTCCGCATATGTATATCCTGACGGAAGTGTCAGGTAATTGCCGAATGTCAGATATACCACCTGAATACCGCAGAAGAACAGGTATATAACGGTTATGATCGAAGTAACGGTTATTGCCAGCACCGGCTCGTATACATGATGTTCCTTATCCTGTATCCTGATGTTCTTCTCATCCAGATATCTTACATTGGCATATGCACCCGCAAATGTCAGAATGATCGTTAACAGTACACCGATGATATTCTCGATATCTATAAGCTCAAGGAGTCTGTCCACCGCTTCCTTGAATACTGCATCAGCCTTGCAAAGAAGCGCAACGATAACGATGACCAAAGGGATCGATACCAGTATGCCTATGCCCACATATATGAGCTTGTTCTCCTTCTTTGGCTTGGCTGCCGGCTGAACATCGGTCTCTGCCACGCCCTCGCTGGGCATATCGCCGACATTATCCATCATCTCCGTAACGGCCGCTGCACTCTCAACCATAGTCTCGACGGGGGCTTCAACCGTTGTCTCAACCGTAGTCTCGACAGGGGCCTCGACAGGGGCTGCAACCGGAGCTTCTGCAGGCACATCCGCCTTCGCTGTTCTTTCTTTCTTATGATCCTTGAAAAAAATGAACGTTTCAGAGAATGCCGATCCTATATGTTCTATACTGCCCCCGACGACCTGTGCAAGGGCCTGGATATAACGCATGAATTTCCATTCAGTTTCATCATAGAGGATATGCAGACTGTATATGCCGATGAGTATGGCGATCGTCCACTTGGCAAGTCCCGTCATCTGATGATCTTCCGTCAGGAATACGCTTATGCCCAATAGCAGTATTGCGATCGGATAGAGCATATCCTTCTTCTGCCACTTACCTTCCATCTTGCGGAGACAGAAATCAAAATATGCCACGGTGCCGACTGCAAAGAACGGAAATGTAATTCCTCTGTGATTCTTGTATAAGAAAAATGTCGTAACAACGGCATAAATGAGTGTATAAAGACCAAACTTGGATATCTTCTCCGTTCTGACTCTCACAGGTCTGACAGGACGGCTTACATATCCCGTGTTCTGTACGGGTCTCTGTACAGCACCACCTGACACTTGTGTCATATTGTTGTTTTCAACTGTCTGTTCTTCGATTATCTGACTTCCCGGTCTGGGAACATATATACTATCCATCTTTCTTCTTTCCCTTTTCCTTTCGGTATGATCATTTGTCTCTGTCTGTTACCTCTTCTATAAGTTCCACTATCCTGTCTATGGGCTTAAGTTCCATCCTCTTGTCCATATTGGCAACATACTTATCCCTGTCATTATAAACTTTCATAACGGTCTCCGTGAGCATCGAAGGATCCAGTGCTTCTTCCCTGATGACTTCCGAGAATCCGCTTGACTCAAAGCTCTCGGCATTAAGAACCTGATCGCCTCTGCTGCCTGCGGATAACGGTATGAGTACGTTGGGTTTCTTAAGCTCGAGTATCTCACAGATCGCATTGGCTCCGGCTCTGGAGATCACGATATCCGCCGCAGCGAATATATCCTTAAGCTCTTCCTTGACATATTCAAACTGTCTGTATCCTTCCACATCCAGCATCATATTATCCACCTTGTCCTTACCGCACAGATGGACTATGTCAAAGACACTCTGCAGCTTGGGAAGGGATTCTCTTAATGTCTCGTTGATACTCTGAGCACCCTGAGAGCCGCCTATGACCATGAGTATCGGCTTGTTGCCGTCAAATCCGATAAATTCAAGTCCCCTCGTCCTGTCGCCCTCCGTAAGTTCCTTCCTTATCGGTGATCCCGTCAGATATGCCTTGCCCTTGGGCATGTGGTCAAGCGTCTCGGGGAAATTACAGCAGATCTTTGCGGCTACCGGCATACACAGCTTGTTGGCAAGTCCGGGAGTCATATCGGATTCATGTATCACACAGGGTATCTTAAGCTTGCCGGCTGCCCGTACAACAGGAACCGCCACAAATCCGCCCTTGGAGAATATCACGTCAGGTGATATCTCCTTAAGGAGCTTAAGAGATTCTCTGTATCCTTTAAATACATTGAATATGTCGGATACGTTCTTAAGATCGAAGTATCTGCGGAACTTGCCGGTCGCCACTCCGTGATAGGGTATGCCTATATCCTCGATCAGCTGCTTCTCGATCCCTCCATAGGATCCGATATACTCAATATCATATCCTGCCGCCTTAAGCGCAGGTATGAGGGCGATATTGGGGGTTACATGGCCCGCCGTACCGCCGCCAGTAAGTACGATCTTTTTCATATACTGAATCGCCTCTTTTTTTCCTTAATAGAACATGAGATTAAGATCCGCATCACCGGATATTCCCTTGACCTTACCCTTGGCAGTGTACTGCCAGATCCTGTGTCTGTAGGGATAGCGAAGGGGATAGTGGTAATATGCAAACCACTTCTCATAATCCTCCAACCTCGTATTGTCGAGCATGATCAGCTGACTCTTAAGATTACCGTATATCATGGGCTCGTATCCGGCTTCGCGAATGCGCTCGCAGAAGGCGATCACGGCCTTCGTACGCTCATCGCTTGTCAGATTCCTGGTCCTGCTCTTATTGACATTGGCCGACTGCTCAACATCTATGACTACCGGAAGCTCTATATGATGCTCTCCGAGGTTCTCAAGCACGAAATCCGCTTCTTCCCTTCCCTCGGCCTCGTTCAACGCCTCGGTAAAGAAGTATACTCCGCAGTCCAGGCCGATATCATTGCAGGCCGTTATATTGTCCTCATAGCAATCATCGATAACTATCTTGCCGGATTCATATCCTCTGAAGCCCAGCCTGATAAAGGCAAATTCCACTCCGTCTTCCTTGACGGCATTCCAGTCTATGGCACCCTGGAACTTGGATACATCCACGCCCTTCCTGGCAGTTACGTCACCGTTGGAGTAGTAAGCCTCTCCCTCGTACTTGTCCGTCTCCTCATTGAGGACCGGATACTCGATCTTGGAATAATCGACTTCACTAAGCTTAAGACTTCTGTCCACATCTAAGAAGTGGAAGCCCTTGATGTCGGGAACAACGATATTGTCAGGATATATGTTCTCAAGCATCTCAAGCGTCTTGCCCTCTTCCATATATCCGCGGATGATGGAAAGGTAGTCTTCCTTGGTCTCCTGAACGGCTTTCTCTATCGCCTCATCCACCTCATCTTCCGAGGGTTTATCCTGATCGTTATCCGGAATATCGCTTACGGATTCGGGTTCCTCAATCTTCGGCGCTGCTTCAGCCTTCTGCTGCTCTCCGGCCTCAAGCTCGTTCTTAAGCTCCTCATACGCCTGCTTGTTCTCATTGGCGATCTTAAGTTCCTGTCTGTACAGGTTATATACATAGACCGCAACACCGGATACGGCGATGAGGCACAGTACTAAGAATGTAGTGATGACCGCTCTTCTTATCCTTGCCGCTTTTGCTCTCTGTCTTCTTATTAACTTCTGTTCGTCGGTAAGATTATTGTTCATCCTTTTCGTGTTTATACAGGAAGGCGGTATTGTCTCTTGCAGCATCGCCCGGATCTTCCCTGGCATAGATGAGCTTAAGGAGGATCGGCGTCGCAATGGATGAGACTATGATGAGCAGTATCACCGCCGTAAAATACCTATTATCCATCATCCCCACAGACAGGCCCTTCTGTGATACGATAAGGGCTACTTCGCCTCTCGTCATCATTCCAATTCCTATCTTGAGCGAGTCTGACATGTTAAATCTGCATGCCTTGGCCATAAGACCGCAGCCGATTATCTTGCATATCAGGGCGACCGCCACAAAAGCTACGGAGAAGAGCATAACACTGCCCGTCAGTCCGGTTATGTCCGTCTTGAGACCGATGCTTGCAAAGAATATGGGTCCGAACAGCATATAGGAATTGACGTCCATCTTCCTTGCAATATAATCCGAGTCCTTGATGGAACAGAGGATTATGCCGGCTACATATGCACCGGTTATATCTGCTATCCCGAAGTATCTCTCTGCTATATAACTCAAGGCCAGGCAGTATGCCAAGCCCGCTATGGGTATTCTTCTCGTATGGGGATATTTATTATCCATCCATTTGAAGACTTTGTACGAGATAAACCCGACGATCACCGCAAATACAAAGAACAGAACGGTACTGATCACGACCCTTAAAGGATTATTATCCGGATTCTTAAACCCGATGACGAATGTGAGGACGATAATGCCGATCACATCATCTATTATGGCCGCGTTAAGGATCGTCGTGCCGACCTTGCCTCTTAACTTGCCCAGTTCTCTGAGCGCCTGGACCGTTATGCTCACACTCGTGGCAGTCATGATGACACCGATGAACACTGCCCGGTAGAAGCCTTCAGATCCCCAGGGGCTTACACCATAGAAGCCCATATACAGGAGCGTACCGCCTATAAGAGGCACAAACACCCCGGCACAGGCTATTAAAAATGCGATCGGTCCGGTCTTGAGAAGTTCCTTAAGATCCGTCTCCAGTCCGGCTTCGAACATAAGAAGGATCACGCCTATCTCTGCCATCTGTGTAATAAAATCCGTCTGTGCGACAAGTCCAAATACACACGGACCGATGAGCAGTCCCGCTATTATCTCTCCGACTACCTGTGGTGCTTTACATTTTCTCGCAAGCAGACCGCAGAATTTGGCAGCTATCACTATGATAGCCAAATCCTTCAGTATACTGTACGCTTCCATTTATAAGACCTCTTTTCCGTTATCAATTATATGTCAGGTATTATAGGGATATCATATTATCCCGTTCAGTTCCTGGTACAGATTCTTGGCATAACTGTCAGTCATTCCGCATATATAATCCGTTACCAGCAGGAGTCTTAGATACAGTCTCGTATTCTCCGATCTCCCGTTACTGTATATCTCATATATCTGTCTGTAATCTCTGGAGATAAGCTCCATCAGCCTCTCATCCAAAGGTGACATTGTGACATCTGTGTCATAATGTATCGCTGCTCTAATATACTTATCGAGCAGTGAATTGAATATGGTCTCTGCCGCGATCTCAAGCTTGTATATCGGTCTGGAAGAAAAGACATACTTGTATGCTATATCTCCCAATGCCTTCATCACCGGTTCCGCGACGGTTCCGACAAACAGATCGTTATTGTATGATCCCTGCATTATCTTATCGTAATGCTCTATGAAACTGTCGGTGACCGAAGAGAGCGCCTTGCCCTGGACAAATATCGACCAGTTCTGTATGGCATACATATCGGGATGCATGTGATTGATCCCGATCGCCTTGTCATACTTCCTTATGAGCTCATCCACAAACCGGTTGCCCTTATGTCCTTCGTTGCTTGCAGGTCCTATCCTCTGCTCCAGTTCTTCTATGAGCTGTTTAACCGTCAGATTGCCTTTCTTGATGGCATCTTCTATATCGGCCGTCTTGTATGCTATGTCATCCGCAGCTTCAAGCAGATATGTCAGCGGATGTCTGTGACCGTCAGTCCCTGTCGATCTCTGAACATCATCGAAGATATCCTTATCCGCATAGAAATAACCCATCTTCTTGCATCTGATGTCCTCCGGGTCCTTCTTAACCTCTGTAGATGACACCGGATACTTGATGATCGTTCCGAGCAGAGCCTTGGTCAGGTTCATCCCATGCTCATCGACCAGGAAATGCAGCTTGCTCACCACTCTTAAGGCCTGAGTATTTCCTTCAAAATGATAGAAATCCGCCTGCTGTTGTTCGGTGAGTATCTCAGTCAGCGGCCTGCCCTTGTACTCAAGCTTACTCATGTTTTCCCTGAACCAGCTCTGGAATACACCTTCTCCGAAGTGTCCGAAGGGCGGATTGCCTATATCATGGATAAGTCCGGCACACTGAAGGATATTGCATATATCCTCTCTCTGCTTAAGACCGAAGTCCGCATCCAGTCCTTCGTCAATGATCCTCTGGCCCACACTCTGACCTAAGGACTTACCAAAGGAACTCACTTCGAGTGAGTGTGTCAGTCTGGTCCTTATATAATCACTCTTGTCGAGGGGAAAGACCTGAGTCTTATCCTGTAGTCTTCGAAATGCCGCGCTTCCTATTATCCTGTGATAATCCTTTTCAAACTCGGTTCGAAGATCAGTGGATGTCGTGCTCTTGGTAAATTGTCTTATTCTCTCTTCACACAGTAGTTGGTTCCAGTTCATCATTGGCCTCATAATCTTCGTCGTCCGATTCCGGCAGATCTATCTCATTGCCGTTATCATCCTGAACCTTCTCTCTGACCTTGGCGATCTTGGCGATCTTGACATCATCTTCAAGGTTCATGAGCTTAACACCCGTCGTAATACGGTTAAGCTCTCTTATATCAGACATCCTGATCTGGATGATTATGCCTTCCGTGGTGATCATCATGATCTCGTGTTCGTCATTAACAGCCTTGACTCCGACGATAAGTCCCGTCTTGTCGGTAATCTTGTAGCAGCGCAGACCCTTACCGCCTCGCTTCTGGAGTCTGAACTTATCAAGTGCCGTTCTCTTGCCTATTCCGTTTTCGGTAACTAAGAGAAGCGAATCACCCTGAGTATCGATCTGCATGCCGACGACTTCGTCATCTCCGGTCAGCGTAATGGCCTTGACACCCATGGTGTTGCGCCCTGTTCCTCTGACATCCTTCTCCTTGAACTGTATGCACATCGCATTCTTGGTGACAATGAAGATCGTGTTCTCGCTGTCAGTAGTCTTAACATCTATGAGCTCATCATCTTCCGCTATGTTGATCGCTATAAGACCGTTCTTTCTGATGTTGGCGAATTCCTGGATCGACGTCTTTTTTACTATTCCCTTCTTGGTACAGAAGAACAGATTCTTGTTGCTCTCTATACTCGTAAGCGGGATCATGGCTGAGATCTTCTCTTCCGGATTAAGCTGTAAGAGATTGATAATCGCCGTTCCTCTGGCTGTTCTGCCTGCCTCCGGGATCTCATAAGCTCTGAGTCTGTAGACCCTGCCCATATTGGTATAGAACATCACATCATTATGAGTATTGGTCATAAGGAGATCTTCTATGTAATCATCCTGTATGGTCGACATGCCCTTGATACCCTTGCCGCCTCTGTTCTGAACGTGGAAATTATCCATCGTCATTCTCTTTATATAACCTAAGTTGGTCATGGCGATGACCACGTTCTCATCAGTGATCATATCCTCTATTGAGATATCATCATCATCTATGCCTATCTTGGTACGTCTGTCATCTCCGTACTTCTCAGCAGTCTCAGTCATCTCATTTTTAATGACTGACAGAAGGACCTTCTTGTCAGCAAGTATCTCCTTGAGTTCTTTGATCTTAAGAAGGAGCTCCTGATGCTCTGCCTCTATCTTCTCTGACTCCAAGCCTGTCAGCTGTCTGAGTCTCATATCAGCTATGGCCTGTGCCTGAACATCCGTAAGTCCGAAGCGCTCTATGAGTCTGTCCTTGGCTTCCTGAGTTGTCTTGCTGCTTCGCATGATCTGGATGACTTCGTCGATATTGTCAAGCGCGATGAGCAGACCCTGTAATATGTGGTCTCTCTCTTCGGCCTTATTAAGATCATATTTGGTACGTCTGGTTACCACATCCTCCTGATGCTTAATGTAATACTTGAGCATATCAAGAAGACTCATGACCTTAGGCTGATTGCCCACAAGAGCGAGCATGATCACACCGAAAGTATCCTGAAGCTGTGTATGCTTATAGAGCTTATTAAGGAGCACGTTTGCATTGACATCCTTACGAAGCTCGATGACTATGCGCATACCCTCTCTGTCGGATTCATCTCGCAGATCCGTGATACCGTCGATCCTCTTATCCTTATGAAGCTCGGCGATCTTCTCTATGAGTCTGGCCTTATTGACCATATAGGGAAGCTCAGTCACGATGATCTGATTCTTGCCGTTTTCAAGAGTCTCTATATTACATACGGCACGTACCTTGATCTTGGCGCGGCCCGTTCTGTATGCTTCCTCCGATGATCTGGTACCTAAGATTATTCCTCCGGTAGGAAAATCGGGAGCCTTGACAAGAGGGAGTATCTCCTCAATATCAGTATCTCTGTCTTCTTCTATCTTGTTATCTATGATCTTTGCGACCGCCGATACAACCTCTCTTAAGTTATGAGGAGGGATATTGGTCGCCATACCTACGGCTATACCTGTAGTACCGTTGACCAACAGGTTGGGATATTTACTCGGAAGTACAACGGGTTCCTTCTCCGTCTCATCGAAGTTGGGAACAAAGTCAACCGTATCTTTATTGATATCAGCCAGCATCTCCATCGAGATCTTGGAAAGCCTTGCTTCCGTATATCGCATGGCTGCGGCTCCGTCACCATCGACAGAACCGAAGTTACCGTGGCCGTCAACAAGCGGATATCTGAAGCTCCAGTCCTGTGCCATATTGACCAGGGCTCCGTATATAGAGCTGTCACCGTGAGGGTGATATTTACCCATTGTATCGCCGACGATACGGGCACATTTACGGTGCGGCTTATCCGGTCCGTTATTAAGTTCAATCATGGAGTAGAGAACTCTTCGCTGAACCGGCTTAAGTCCGTCTCTTACATCCGGCAGAGCTCTCGAGGCGATCACGCTCATGGCATAATCGATATACGAGTTCTCCATTGTTTTCTTCAGGTCCACATTCTTGATCTGGTCAAAAATCTGGTCGTTTAACTGGTTGTTGTTATCCAAGGTGTTCCTCCGTTCGGTATCATCATTTTCCGCGGCGGAGCCGCGGCGATTTTTTTAGCTTTTCTTATATATCAAGATTTTTAACGTACTTGGCATTCTCTTCTATGAACTCTCTTCTTGGTTCTACCTTATCGCCCATAAGTGTAGTGAATGTAAGATCAAGTTCTGATTCAGCCTCATCATCCATATTGACCTTGAGCAGTATTCTCTTCTCGGGATCCATCGTCGTCTCCCAGAGCTGCTCGGCATCCATCTCACCCAGACCTTTGTATCTCTGGATCTTATTGTTTTGACCTCTTCCCACTTCAGAGAGGATCTTGTCAAGCTCTGCATCAGAGTATGCATACCAGGTCTTCTTATTTTTCTCAAGTTTATACAAAGGCGGCTGTGCCAGATATACATAGCCCTGCCTTATAAGCTCAGGCATGAACCTGTAGAGGAAGGTGAGCATAAGTGTTGCAATATGAGCACCGTCCACATCGGCATCAGTCATGATGATTATCTTGTGATAACGAAGCTTCTCGATATCAAAGTCTTCATGTATTCCTGTTCCGAAAGCCGTGATCATGGCTCTTATCTCGGCATTGCTTAAGATCTTATCAAGTCTTGCTTTCTCGACATTAAGTATCTTGCCTCGAAGCGGCAGGATGGCCTGAGTAGCCCTGCTTCTTGCAGTCTTGGCCGATCCGCCTGCGGAATCTCCCTCGACTATGAATATCTCACAGTTCTTGGGATCCTTATCAGAACAGTCTGCAAGCTTACCCGGAAGCGACATGCCGTTAAGAGCTGACTTTCTTGTCATATCTCTTGCTTTTCTCGCTGCATCACGGGCGCGCTGTGCAAGTATGGACTTCTCACATATGGTCTTAGCCACTGTGGGATTCTGTTCAAGGAAGTAAGTTAGCTGCTCGCTGACTATACTCTCAACAGCTCCTCTTGCCTCGGAATTACCAAGCTTCTGCTTGGTCTGTCCTTCAAACTGAGGCTCCTCGACCTTAATGGAAATGATCGCGGTCAGACCCTCTCTTATATCTTCACCCGTAAGATTCTGATCCTTGTCCTTAAGGATCTTGTTGGTCCTGGCATAATCATTAAATGTCTTGGTCAGGGCATTTCTGAACCCGACAAGATGGGTTCCGCCCTCGGGAGTAGTGATGTTATTGACAAATGATGCCACATTTTCCGTGTATGAATCGTTATGCTGGAATGCTACTTCCACATATACATTATTCTTGGTTCCCTCAAAATAGAGGATATCATCATACAGGGCAGTCTTACTCTTATTAAGATATGTCACGAACTCTTTGATACCACCCTCATAATGGAAAGTCTTGCTCCTTGTGGTCTTGTTACCTTCCTCATCAGTCTCTCTGGTATCTATAAGAGTGATCTTAAGTCCCTTGGTGAGGAATGCAGTCTCTCTGAGTCTTGTCTTAAGGATATCATAATCATATACCGTCTCTTCGAATATCGTATCATCCGGCATAAAATCAACTCTTGTCCCGGTCTTCTCTACAGGGCAGTCCCCTATTACCTGAAGATCCGATACTACCTTACCTCTCTCATATCTTTGCTTATATATATGACCGTCTCTGTATATCTGTACTTCAAGCCAGTTAGAGAGAGCATTAACTACGGATGCACCAACACCGTGTAATCCTCCGGATACCTTATATCCTCCTCCGCCGAACTTACCGCCGGCATGAAGGATCGTAAATACCACTTCCACAGCGGGCTTTCCTGCCTTATGGTTGATATCTACGGGTATTCCTCTTCCGTTATCGATAACCGTTATTGAATTATCCTCATTGACAGTGACTTCTATCTCACTGCAGAATCCCGCCAATGCTTCATCCACGGCATTATCGACTATCTCATATACGAGATGATGAAGACCTCTTGAAGATGTGGAACCTATATACATACCCGGTCTTTTTCTTACGGCTTCAAGTCCTTCCAGTATCTGAATCTGATCTCCGCCGTATTCCTGATTTTTCTTAGTACTCATTATGCCTCCGTATCATTGTGATCATCATCACTTATTTTTCCTTTTGTTATTTTAAATACCTTATCTATCTCAAATCTGTGTCCGACAAAATCATCAAGTCCGGTACATGTGATGATAGTCTGTATATCTCCTATGCTGTCTAACAGATAATTCTGTCTGTTGCTGTCCAGCTCTGATAATACATCATCAAGCAGAAGGATCGGTGTATCACCTATCATCTTCTTGACAAGTTCTATCTCGGACAGCTTAAGTGACAGTGCTGCGGTCCTTTGTTGTCCCTGAGATCCGAAGCGTCTGATGTCTATGCTCTTGCCGTCAGTATCGGTAACTATGAATGATATGTCATCTCTGTGGGGACCGGTGGTCGTCTGCTTGAGTTTTATATCTTTTTCATACGAAGAGGCGATGCTTTCTTCCAATCTGTCAGCATCGCAGTTAGGTTCATATCTAATGACCATTCTCTCTCTTCCGCCGGATATTCCCTGATGGATGGAGCTTATAATGTCATTTAACCTGTCAATAAATTCTATCCTTCTCTCAATTATCTTGCTTCCGTAAGAAGCCAGCTGAGAGTCCCATATCTTAAGAGTATCCTTAAGTTCCGGGTTATTGTATATCTCTCTTAAGAGATGATTACGCTGGTTAATTATCTTATTGTATTGATTAAGATTATAGATATAAAACTTGTCCAACTGACATAATTCCATATCTATGAATCTTCTTCTCTCGGCCGGACCGTTTTTGATGATACTGAGATCCTCAGGTGAAAAAAATACGACATTCAAAAGACCAAGAAGCTCAGATGCTTTCTTAAGCTTAACTCCGTCGACCGCTATACCCTTAGATTTATTCTTTCTTAAGTGCATATCGATCTTAGTCTCTATATCATCTTTTTTTATTATGGTCCTTATATGAGATTCATCTTTGCCGAAGGCTATAATATCACTGTCTTTACTTCCCTTATGTGACTTGGTCGTAGCGGACAGATATATTGCTTCAAGTATATTTGTCTTACCCTGAGCATTATCTCCGTAAAGTATATTTGTTCCCGGATCAAGACTTATATCAAGGCTTTCATAATTACGAATATCTATAAGCTTAAGAGATTCTATTATCATTATTAATCCTCGATATCTATAGTATTGCCGTCAAATTCTACTTTATCACCGGCTACAAGTTTTCTTCCTCTTCTTGTATCAGTCTCACCGTTAACCTTAACGAGACCGTCCTGGATAACAATCTTGGCTTCAACACCTGAATCTACTAATCCCGCAGCCTTAACAGCCTGTCCAAGTTTAATATATTCTTCTCTTAGTTTAATAATACTGTTCATTAATCTATCATCCGGCAGATGTAAAGTTAACAGGCAATACAAGATAAGTATATGAATTATCATCATCTCTTATAAAGCATGGAGCCTTGGCATTAACAAGATATATATTGATAGTCTCATCATCTATAACTCTTAATGCATCAATAAGGAATTTAGGATTGAATCCTATCATAAGATCCTTTCCTTCTTTTGATATATCAATACTTTCATTCATGCTTCCAACTACTGAATTAATGCTTAAGTTTACGGCATCATCTTTTATATTGATGATAACCGGCTTTTTATCTCCCTCTTTAATTAAGAGAGTAGCTCTGCTTATACAGCTTAATAATTCCTTTTTATTAACTGACATCTTAGTCTCATAGTCATTTGAAAGCATCTGATCTATCTTAAAATATTCGCCCTCAATAAGTCTTGTAACGACTGTCGTATCATCAAACCTAAACAAAGCATGATTTTTATCAAAGTATATCTCTACATCATCAGAATCATCACCTGATATGATCTTGCTTATCTCATTAAGAGTCTTGCCGGGTATAATAACCTTAATGCTGTTATAAGCATCCTTCATTTTAATATTTCTTATTGATATTCTGTGGCCGTCAAGAGAAACTACTCTTAAATTATCACCTTTTATCTCAAATAATTCACCGCCCATCATCTTATTGGCTTCATTATCTGATATTGAAAAAATAGTCTGTCTTACAACATCCTTAAGAGTAAGCTTTGAAATAACAACAGGATTACTCATATCAACTTTAGGAAGATATGAGAATTCTTCTCCGCTCCTGCTCAATATCTTATTGAAGTTGATCTTCTCACATGTAATAGATGTATTAAAATCTGCATCAGTCTCTATTGTCACATCATTATCAGGAAGACTTCTTATAAGATTAACAAGTATATTAGCATCATATGCAACAACACCTTTTTCAAGTATTGTTCCCGGAATAATTGTTTCAATACCAAATTCCATATCATTGGCAATAAGCTTTATATTACCTCCGGTACAATCAATCAATATACATTCCAGAATAGACATTGTTGTCTTACTTGGTACTGCTTTAGATACGATGTTAAGTCCGGCATTCAATTCTGATTTAGAGCAAACTATCTTCATTATTTTGTTCCTTTCTTTTTTTTATTTTAATAATAGTAATAATAATAAGGGATGTTCATATGTGTATAACACTGTTTACTACTATATATATTTATTAGTTTTATTATCAAATACCATATATACCGGTTTTATAAAATAATAAATATGTGAATTATAAGATAATATATTGTTTATAAGATTTATAAATTTCAGTTCTTTATCTTATTAATAATGTATTCTACTTTGTTTTTAAAGTTTTCATCCTTCTTCATTTCTGAATCTATTTTGTTGGCTCCATACATTATTGTAGTATGATCTTTTTTACCCAGGATCTTAGCCACACCTTCCAATGAAGTATCAAGAAGTCTTCTGCATATATACATTACTATCTGTCTTGGAAAAGCATATTCAGCATTTCTCTTGGATGAAACTATATCATCATAAGTAACATTATATTCTCTGGCTACGGTTTCAATTATATATTCAATTGTGATCTGTTTATTATTATCAGGTTTAATAATATCTTTAAGATAATAATCTATATCTTCTATAGTAATTTCTTTATCTTTATTGATATTATATTGTGCAGCTATCCTGTTAAGAGCAGATTCAAGCTCTCTTATATTATGTTTAATATTATCAGCAATATAAGAGAGAATATCATTGCTGAGATTTATATTCATGTTTTCAGCATTTCTCTTAAGAATTGCTACTCTTGTCTCATAATCAGGAGACTGGATATCAGCTACAAGTCCCCATTCAAATCTGCTTATAAGGCGTTCGTCCAGACCTTTAAGATCCTTAGGAGGTTTATCAGATGTAAGTATGATCTGTTTTCCCATATCATGAAGAGCATTAAAAGTATTGAAGAATTCGATCTGTGTCTGATCCTTACCTATTATAAACTGAACATCATCCACCATCAGCACATCTACTGTTCTGTACTTATTACGTATCTCATTGACAGATCCGCTTCTGATAGAATCAATTACTTCGTTAGTGAAGGTCTCACATGTAACATATAAAACCTTCATTCCGGGATTATGCTCCAAAATATAATGACCTATTGAATGCATAAGGTGAGTCTTGCCGAGACCGGGACCGCCGTATATAAACAAAGGATTGTATTGTTTTCCGGGATTCTCGGCAACAGCTAACGAAGCATTCTGGGCAAACCGGTTATTGCTGCCGACAACGAATGTCTCAAATTTATACTTAGGTATGAGATTGGCATTCAGATAATTGATATTGTCTGAAATCGAAGATGTATTATTATAGGAAGATTCTCCTTTATTGGAATCATCTATCTCTTTTTCAAGAATGAACTTAACATCATAATTCTGGCCCATCATCTCAGTGATCATGATCCTGAAGTAATCCTTATAATTCTTATTGATATAGTTGATCGCATGGTCCTGATCTGAAGGAACTATGATCCTTATTACATTGTTTTTCTCATCATATATCTTAAGAGGGACTATCCAGGTCTCGAAAGAGATAGGGGATATGTCATATTCGTCTTTGATATTATTCTTTATTTCATCCCAGCGTGCCTCGATTTCGCTCATTACAGCCTCCGTTAGGTAAATTTGGTAAAAAATACTAAAAATCTAAAAACAGGCCTGTTAAAACCTTAAAATCATACTACTCTATATTACTCTAAAAACCCTAAAAATTCAAATAAATAATGAGTTGTTTATAAATTATGTAAACAAGTTTTATAATTGATCAATTATGTGAATATGTTTATAAGGATGTGTATAACTTATATAACTGTTATAAACATGGAGAAATGCGATAAAATAGGGATTTTCTCGTATTTTTATGATTTACATAAGCATAAATATACACTTTTTATCCACAAATAGTGCATATTTTTATGTTAATTATGACTTATACACATTTTTTTGTGGAAATCAACATTTTGTGGTGGATAATTATTCAGCATAACTATATATAGTTATAACTTTTTCAATTATGTTAAATTATGGTAAACAATTGATTTTACTGATTCTGTAGTACTTGACGCATATGGTCAAATCTAATATAATTACCTAGATTGTTTCCGATTCCGGATTGAATTTATTAAGAAATCAAGGAAAAGGAGGTGTATACCTATGAAGATGACATTTCAACCTAAGAAAAGACAGAGATCTAAGGTTCATGGCTTTCGCGCAAGAATGAGTTCAGCAGGCGGACGCAAGGTTTTAGCTGCAAGAAGAGCGAAGGGAAGAAAGAGATTATCTGCTTAGGCCGCTGTTAGTGGCCTTTTTTTCACTCTAATGAAAAAGACCGAGAGTTTGAAGAAAAACGAAGATTTCAGGCGTGCGTACAATAAGGGAACAAGTAAAGGTAATAAATATCTGGTAATGTACGTGATCCGGAATGATATGAGTATCAATCGCTTTGGGATTTCCGTCAGCAAGAAAGTCGGTAACAGTGTGGTAAGACATCACCTGACCAGACTTTTAAGAGAAAGTTACAGATTGCATGAGAATATGTTCAGTAGTGGTCTGGACATAGCAGTCGTAGTCAAGACAAGCGCTTCAGAATGCAGCTATCATGAGATAGAGAGCGCTTTATTACATCTGGCAAAGCTTCATAATATATTGGTACATGATAAGACAGATTAATATGTATTAATATAAGGAAGTAATCAGAACCGAAAATGAAGATTATTGTAATTAAGATAATAAAGTTATATCAGAGGTATCTTTCTCCTCTCAAATCAACCAAATGTCCATATTTTCCCACATGCTCCAATTACGGAATAGAAGCCGTTAAGAAATACGGTGTTATTAAGGGCGGTCTTTTGGCTGTTTGGAGAATTCTAAGATGCAATCCCTTTTCAAAGGGAGGATATGACCCGGTACCTTAATTATCGGAGGAACTCAGAATGGGTATATTACTCACTCAATACGAAGGTTCAATATTAGGACCCATTGCCAAGCTGCTTGGATATCTGATGGAATGGATATTCAATGCATTGTATGCAATAGGTATCCCTAATATCGGACTTGCGATCATTATATTTACGATCGTTATCTATATGCTTCTGCTGCCTCTTACCATTAAGCAGCAGAAATTCTCTAAGCTGTCAGCTAAGATGAATCCCGAGATCCAGGCTATTCAGGCCAAGTACAAGGATCGCAAGGATCAGGATTCGATGGCGGCAATGAACCAGGAGACACAGGCAGTCTATGCCAAATACGGTGTATCTCCTACCGGAAGCTGTGTACAGCTGGCTATTCAGATGCCTATTCTTATGGCTCTGTATCGTGTTATATATGCGATACCTGCCTATGTATCAAAGGTCAAAGACATATTCACTCCTATGGTTGACGGCCTTTTCAATGAATCAGGTATCAAGACTTTTATTGAAGGATTAAGTAACGCCAACTATCTTTCCAAGCAGTTTAAGAATGAACTCTATATCAATAATGATCCGACTTATGTCAAGAATGTCATAATTGACAGTTTTAACAGAGCATCAACTGCAGAGTGGAATGATGCGATAAGCAAATTCAGCGGTCTGTCAAATGAGATCAAGAATACCATGACGCAGTTCGAGAGATTCAATAATTTCCTCGGACTTAACATTGCTAATTCGCCTTCTTACACGATCAAGACTGCCTGGGATGATAAGCAGATTCTTCTTATTATAGGTGCTTTGATGATCCCTTTACTGTCAGCTCTGACACAGTGGATCAACACCAAGCTTATGCCTCAGGCCAATAACGGTAACGGAAGTCAGGATCAGATGACTCAGACGATGAAGACAATGAACCTGATGATGCCCCTTATGTCGGCATTCTTCTGCTACACACTCCCCATAGGTATGGGTATCTACTGGATCGCCGGTGCAGTCATCAGATGTATCCAGCAGGTAGTGATCAACAAGCATATCGACAAGATCGATATAGATGAGATCATCGAGAAGAATAAGGACAAGGCAGCCAAGAAGATTGAGAAGCAGAAGAAGAACATCGAGAAGATGAGCGCTTATGCCAATATGAATACCCGTAATGTTGATTTCAATCAGCCTGCCAAGAAGAGTATCAGTCAGAAGGCCAACTACTCAAATGTTGAGACCAATACTGCTGATGATTCAGGAAGTGATAAGGTTGATACATCTGATACGGGTAAAACAAAGGCGGCTAAGAAGGGTTCAGCTCCCGCAGGCAGTATAGCAGCCAGGGCGAACCTTGTAAGAGACTACAATGACAGAAAGAATTAGTGAATAGTACGGAGGTTATGTATTATGGATTTTCAGATATTTAATGCAAAGACAATAGATGATGCTATTACCGAAGCTTGTAAGGCTCTCGGTGTTACAAGTGACAGACTTGATTATGAAGTCATCGATGAGGGTTCATCAGGATTCCTCGGTATCGGATCCAAGGAAGCATCTATCAAGGCTAAGGTTAAGTCTTCACTTACTGATACTGCTGAAGTTTTCCTTCATGACGTATTTGCCGCAATGGATATGACTGTTGTAGTTAAGACGGAATACAATGAAGAAGAGAAGGAACTCAGCATCGATCTGTCAGGTGATGATATGGGTGTGCTCATCGGTAAGAGAGGCCAGACCCTTGATTCACTCCAGTATCTTGTATCACTTGTTGTCAACAAAGGCAGTGATGAATACATAAGAGTCAAGGTTGACACGGAGAATTACAGAGAGCGCAGAAAAGAGACACTTGAGAATCTTGCCAAGAATATGTCATTCAAGGTTAAGAGAACCAGACGTCCTCTTTCTCTTGAGCCCATGAATCCCTATGAAAGAAGGATCATTCACTCTGCACTTCAAAATGACAGTTATGTCACAACTCACAGTGAAGGTGATGAGCCTTATCGTCATGTAGTGGTGACACTTAAGAAATAAGATTACAATTACTCCGGCTACAGAGTATATATAAATACCTTCACTCAGTAGTGCTCGGCAAGTATTATTACGAAAATGCATTTAGTTATTTGTTCTTTACGGGTCGCAAAAATGCGCATCCTTGCACTTTTTGCTCAAAAATACATCCCTGTATTTTTGACCCTTGTGTACATAGCATTTTCTATAATACTAAGCCTCGCACAATTCGTTCCGGGTATTTATATATACTCTGTAGCCTAATTTATTATTCATATTTTTATTATGTCAAATGAGACTATTGCTGCCATAGCTACATCGCTGTCGAATTCAGGGATTGCGATCATAAGAGTCAGCGGGGATGATGCCGTGGAGATCGTGAAGAGAATATTCGTTATGCCCTCCGGTAAGAAGTTGTCGGAGGTTGATTCGCATACGATCAATTACGGGCATATAGTTGACGGTTCAGAATATGACACTAGTGTCATAGATGAAGTGATGGTGTCTGTTATGAGAGCTCCTCATTCATATACGGGAGAGGATGTTGTCGAGATAAATTCTCATGGCGGTGTGTTGGTCACAAAAAAAGTTCTGGGTCTTGTGATTAAGAACGGTGCAAGGCTGGCTGAACCCGGAGAGTTTTCAAAGAGAGCTTTCTTAAACGGCAAGATGGATCTCAGTCAGGCTGAAGCCGTGATGGATATCATCCAGGCTGAGAGTGATGTCGCATCGAAGAACGGGATCTCACAATTAAGAGGTGATATCTCTGAGGAGATCAACGATATACGCAACAGGTTACTAAGTGAAGTTGCTCACATAGAAGCAGCCAATGATGACCCCGAACATATTATCTACGATGTATTCGATTTTGGGCTCGATAAAACCATAGATACAATATATAGTAGGCTCCAAATCTTAATACAGAGCTTCGAAAGAGGAAAAATCGTCAGAAATGGCTTAAATACGGTAATCCTGGGTAAGCCAAATGCGGGTAAGTCTTCCCTGATGAACAAGATGTTGGGTATTGACAGAGCGATAGTGACAGATATCGCCGGAACAACGAGAGACTCTCTTGAGGAAGGACTCAACCTCGGAGATTTTAATCTCAAGCTGGTCGACACGGCCGGGATCAGAGAGACGGATGACCGGGTCGAGAGTATCGGAGTGGAAAGAAGCAGGGATCTTGCCGGGGGAGCAGACCTGATCCTCTATGTTATCGATTCTTCGGTTCCTTTGGATGAGTCTGACAGAGAGATCATCAATATGACCGTCGGTAAGAAGATGATCATAATCTATAATAAAACCGACCTTAAGGAAGCGGTCGGGGTTGATACATTATGTAAACTATTAGAAGAAGCCGGACACAAGTCGGACGATCATTCGATATTACCGGTTTCTCTTAAGGAAGATGCGGATATATCAGCTATTACGGATAAGATAAAAGAACTGTATGATCTCGGTTCAATAAGAGAATCTAATGAGATTATGTTAACTAATCTTCGCCATAAGGAAGCAATCGAGAAGGCAATGGTCAGTCTTGATAATGTAAGAAAAGGAATAGAAGCATCTGTTCCTGAAGATATGCTGACTATAGACCTTATGGATGCTTACGGTTCGCTTGGAGCTGTCATAGGCGAAAATGTTGATGAAGATCTGATAGATGCTGTTTTTTCAAGATTCTGTATGGGTAAATAGATAAAAATATGGGCAATCGTATCAGAGAAAAAGTTGATATATGCGTGATCGGAGCCGGACATGCAGGATGTGAAGCGGCTCTGGCATCAGCGCGCCTTGGACTTAGGACAGTTATCTTCACGGTAAGCGTGGACAGTATTGCCCTCATGCCATGCAATCCCAATGTCGGAGGCACATCCAAGGGACATCTTGTCAGAGAAGTGGATGCCCTCGGCGGTGAGATGGGCAGGAATATTGATAAGACTTTTATTCAGTCCAAGATGCTCAATATATCCAAGGGACCAGCTGTTCATTCATTAAGAGCTCAGGCAGATAAGGCTGAGTATTCAAGAGAAATGCGTAAGACCCTCGAAAATCAGGAGAATCTTATCATCAAACAAGGTGAAGTAACTGATATCCTGACGGTTGAAGATATTGAACATCTGGATGAGAACAATGAGATCGTTCCATATGAAACAACCGATCCGGATAATATAAAGGTCGGTGGTGTCAGAATATATACGGGTGCCATATATGAGTGCAAGGCAGTGATCCTGGCTACGGGGACTTATCTGAATGCGAGATGTCTCTGCGGTGAGGCCATAACATATACCGGGCCCAACGGACTTCAGGCTGCGACTCATCTGTCGGATTCTCTCAAGAGACTGGGTGTAGGCTTAAGAAGATTCAAGACCGGGACTCCTGCAAGGATGGACGGAAGAAGCCTGGATTATTCGAAGATGACTGAGCAAAAGGGGGACAAAAAGGTTTTACCTTTTTCTTATTCCACGGATCCCGAGTCTGTGCAGATAGATCAGGTATCCTGCTATCTGACATATACCAATGAAGAGACTCACGACATTATAAGAGCCAATCTTGACAGAAGTCCGATATACGCCGGTGTCATTGAGGGAACAGGTCCGAGATATTGTCCGAGTATAGAGGATAAGGTAGTTAAGTTTGCCGATAAGGACAGGCATCAGGTGTTCATCGAACCAGAAGGTCTTCATACCAATGAGATGTATGTCGGCGGTATGTCATCTTCTCTTCCGGAGGATGTTCAGCTGGCGATGTACAGAACGGTTCCGGGACTTGAGAACTGCAGGATCGTCAAGAATGCCTATGCCATAGAATATGATTGTATCGATGCCAATGATCTGTATGCATCATTGGAGTTTAAGAATATAGGCGGTTTGTATGCCGCCGGTCAGTTCAACGGAAGCAGCGGTTATGAAGAAGCTGCAGCTCAGGGAATCATGGCCGGGATCAATGCAGCAAGAGCGGTTCAGGGCAAGGATCCCGTTATACTCGATCGTTCCCAGGGATATATAGGTGTGCTGATCGATGACCTCGTGACGAAGGAATCATTTGAGCCTTACAGGATGATGACAGCCAGAGCCGAGTACAGGCTCCTGCTTCGTCAGGACAATGCAGATATAAGACTCAGAGAAATCGGTCATGATATCGGACTTGTCTCAGATGAGGAGTATGACAGGCTGATCGATAAGAAGCAGAAGATTGCGGATGAGATTGAGAGACTTCATACTACTTATGTCGGAACGAGTACTAAGGTTAACGAGTATCTCTTATCCAAAGGGACTAATCCCCTTAAGTCCGGAGCTACTCTTGCAGAAGTTCTGTGCCGTCCGGAGGTTGATTATATCTCTATGAAGGAGATAGATCCCGGCAGACCTGATCTGTCGGATGATATTGCACAACAGATTGAGATTGAGATCAAGTACGAAGGTTATATCAGTCGTCAGAACAAGCAGGTGGAACAGTTCAAGAAGATGGAAAACAGGATTATTCCACGTGAAACAGATTATGATGATATTAAGAGTCTTCGCAAAGAGGCCAGACAGAAACTTAAAGATCTTAAACCGGCCAATGTAGGTCAGGCATCCAGGATTTCCGGAGTCTCTCCTGCCGACATTTCGGTATTGCTTGTATACCTGCAGCAATATAACGGTCAGTGATAATTTCGGGTGATCATGAATATTACTAATGAGCAAAAGTTACAATTTGACAAATACTACGAACTTTTGACGGAGTGGAATCAGAAGATCAATCTCACTGCCATAACAGACAGAGATGAAGTTTGGGTTAAGCACTTTGAAGACAGTATCAGTATCGAACGGATCCTGGATATGACATCCGTGGAAACTGCTATCGATATCGGAACCGGTGCAGGATTCCCGGGGATACCGCTCAAGATCGTCTATCCCGATCTTAAGATCACACTTTTGGATTCTCTGGATAAAAGACTGAGATTTCTGGAAGAAGTGATCAGTGAATTAGGTCTTTCGGATGTGACATTGATTCACGGAAGGGCAGAGGATTATGGAAGAGATCCTGATCACAGGGAAAAATATGATCTCTGTGTCTCTAGAGCAGTTGCAGCTCTTCCGGTTCTGAGCGAACTGTGTATTCCTTTTGTAAAGATAGGTGGCAGCTTTACAGCCTATAAGTCAGAGAAAGCGGAAGAAGAGATACAGAATTCCGGTAAGGTGATAAGTCTGTTGGGCGCCGAAATATCTTCAACTCAAAGCTTCAGTCTGTCTGGAGGAGACCACAGCCGAACCATTATAAGGATAGATAAGCTTGAGTCGACTCCGGATAAGTATCCCAGACGTGCAGGAGTTCCATCAAAGAAGCCGATATTATGATTTTCACGTGAAACTATTTTGGAAAGAGGACTGAATATATGAAATTCAGAAACGAAGAATATCAAAGTCTTATTAAGATGCAGGAGATAGACAGAAAGAGAATTGCGAATGATCTTCATGACACTTCTCTTCAGACCCTGGCGCATCTGACTCATCAGATAGAACTTGCTTCTCTCTATATAGATAAAGACTGTGAGAGAGCAAGAGCAGAACTTACGGATGTTAATAATACTCTCAGGACAGTTATTGACGAGATAAGAGATACGATATTCGACTTGAGACCCATGTCATTTGATGATCTTGGTCTTGAAGAGGCTCTTGAGAGACTCGTTGCTAAGACGGATAAGAATTCTGATATCACATACAGGACAGATATAAGCAAGATCAATCTGTCTGATGATTTTGCGAAGCTGGTCATCTACCGCATCATTCAGGAATGTATAAAGAACTGTGAGAAGCATTCGCATGCCGAGACAGTCTCGCTTGTCATTTATCAGGATGATGAACTTCATATTATAATAGAAGATGACGGTGTTGGAATGGATGTTGATCATATTCCGGGTGTTGAAACCAATCATTTCGGATACTCGATCATCAACGATCGTGTCGAGACGATAGACGGAAAGTTGAACATTGAATCCTCACCCGGCAACGGAACAAAGCTGTCATTTGATTTTAAGATTAATTAATTCTTAAGGAGCAAGCGATATTTGCTCCTTTTTTATTCTCTTTATCTGTGTTATACTAGGGTTGTGCATATGCAAAGGGGGTATACCGATGATAGAGGTTATGCTTGTTGATGATCACAAAATGATAAGGGAGGGTATTCGTCAGCTGATTGAATTCAATGACGATATCAAGGTTGTCTATGAGGCCGAGAACGGCAAGGACTGTCTTAAATATCTGGAAGATTCTTCCGTAGATATAATCCTTTTGGATATAAATATGCCTGTTATGGATGGTATCGCTACCTTAAGTGAGATCAGGAACCGCCGGATAGATGTCAAGGTTCTTATGCTCACTGTTCATAATGAGGTTGAGTATCTTGTAAAGGCTACTGACATAGGCTGCGAAGGTTATCTTCTCAAGGATTCCGGATCGGACGAACTTAAGTCTGCGATTTATTCCGTTGCCAATGGTGAGAACTATATCCAGCCCAAGCTCATCAATGAATTGAATAATTACCTTATACATAAGGATGCTGATCTTGATAAGATCAGATCTCTTACCAAGAGAGAGATGGATGTTCTTAAGCTTGTTGCTAAGGGTGAGTTCAATAAGAATATTGCCAGCAAGTTGGAGATCAGTGAACGTACGGTAAAGAATCACATATTTAATATCTTTAAGAAGATTGATGTTTCTGACCGAACCCAGGCAGCCGTGTTTGCTATCAAGAATAATCTCATCTCAATTAAGTAGAGAATGTTACTCACAAGATATAGTGGTTGATGTTTCACGTGAAACATCAACCATTTTTGTTTTACATAAAATATGTAACCACAATATATTGTTTCACGTGAAACATTTATGCCACCAAATGTAGAATAACCGATTGTGAAACAGGGAAAACCAGCCGAATGTCCCATATACAATATATAGAAGAACGCACAAAACAGGGATAATATTTCTATTTTATATAGGAAAAGATGTGGTATAATACTATCCGTACACGTGAAAAACAAAGGAGAAATGAATGAGTAAGATAATATCAATCGCAAATCAGAAGGGCGGAGTGGGCAAGACCACAACGACCATCAATCTTGCTGCAGCTCTTGGAGAGTGCGGTAAGAAAGTTCTTGTTATAGACATGGATCCCCAGGGTAATACATCAAGCGGAATAGGCGTTGAGAAGAACGAGGTAGATAATACCATATATGAGCTTATCCTTGATGAATGTTCGATTCAGGAATGCATACAGAAGAATATACTGGAGAATGTTTCCCTTATCCCGGCCAATGTTAACTTTGCTGCGGCTGAGGTAGAGCTTATAGGACTGGAGAAAGCAGAATTCAGACTCAAAAATGCAATAGACTGGATCAAGGATCAGTATGATTATATACTGATCGATTGTCCTCCGTCGCTCAGCACTCTTACAGTCAATGCCCTTACGGCATCAGACAGTGTACTGGTTCCTATCCAGTGTGAGTATTATGCTCTGGAGGGTCTCAGTCAGCTGATCCATACGATCAATCTGATCAAGGACAGACTTAACAATAAGATCGGTATTGAAGGAGTCGTGTTTACAATGTATGATTCCAGGACCAATCTGTCGACACAGGTTGTGGACAGCGTAAGGACCAACTTTGCATATAAGGTTTTTGATACGGTGATCCCGAGGAATACAAGACTGGCAGAAGCACCAAGTTTCGGTATGCCTATTCTGTTGTATGATCCCAAGGCAACCGGATCTGAAGCATACAGAAGTCTTGCCAAAGAACTGATAGAGAATAACAAGTAAGAGGAGGAAGAAAATGGCACCGAAGAGAGGACTTGGAAAAGGATTGGATGCACTGATACCGAATTCGGTTGATGTCAAAGAGCCTAAGCAGGATCCCAAGAAGGCACAGAAGCCGGATACCATCGTGGATATCAATGATATAGAACCCAACAGGAATCAGCCCCGTAAGAATTTCGATGACGATTCGCTTATAGAATTATCTGAATCCATCAAGCAGCACGGACTGATCCAGCCGATACTTGTGGTAAATCGGGGGACATTCTATGAGATCGTAGCCGGTGAGAGAAGGTGGAGAGCAAGTAAACTTGCCGGCCTTAAGGAAGTACCGGTAATAATCAGGGACTTTACGGAACAGCAGATAGTAGAGATCGCGCTTATCGAGAATCTCCAGAGAGAGGATCTCAATCCAATAGAAGAAGCTCTGGCATATAAGAGACTCATGACGGAATTCAATCTCAAGCAGGATGAGGTCGCAGAGCGTGTATCCAAGAACAGGACGACGATAGCCAATTCCGTAAGACTTCTTAAATTATCGGACAATGTCCAGCAGATGATAATAGACAAGGAACTGACAGAAGGCCATGCAAGAGCCATATTGTCTGTTGAGGATCCGGACAAGCAATATCAGATCGCACTTAAAGTATATAATGACAAGATGAGCGTGCGAGATGTGGAGAAGTTCATCCGTGATCTCAACAAACCGGAAAAACCGCCCAAGGCAGTTAATGAATCTCTTAAGGCCATATATCAAAAACTTGAGGAAGATCTCAAGCAGAAATTAGGTACCAAGGTCAACATCATATCCAAAAATGATGAGGGTGCCGGCAAGCTGGAGATAGAGTTCTACAGTCATGATGATCTGGAGAGGATAACAGATTTGCTTAAGGAGATAAAGGGTTAAGATGACAAGTAATATTTTAGAAAGCATGGGATTAGGTAATCTGGATATCGGTATTGTACTCATAGTTTTGATAGTACTGACCATTGCTTCCATTGTTCTTCTGGGAGTCTTCATATCCAAAGAGGAAAAACTGAGAAAGAAATATCAGATTTTTATGAGAGGCAAGGAGGCATCCAGCTTAGAACAGGATATCATTGACCTCTATAATGACAATAAGGGCTTAAAGGAGAAGATCACTCAGAACAGGCGTGATATCAAAGCCCTGTATAAGAGGGAGCAGAAAGATCTGCAGAGAGTAGGTCTGGTGAAATATGATGCCTATCAGCAAATGGGCGGAAACTTAAGCTTTGCACTGGCACTCCTCAATGAGGAGAATGACGGCTTCATCATCAATTCCGTTCACAGTACGGAAGGCTGTTATATGTACATCAAGGATATACGTTCCGGCAATTGTGAGATCGAATTAGGTAAGGAAGAGAGGGCCGCGTTGGAAGAAGCGATGGCAGAATAAGGGGAAGATAAGAGTATGAAGCGGATAGAGATAAGTAAGATCAAGGAAAATGATGTACTTGCAAGAGCTGTCGTAACACCTGAATATAATGAACTTCTGCCCAAGGGAGTTGCTCTCAGGAAAGACTATATCCGGAAACTGTCAGAACTGGGAATAAAAGAAGTATATATCGAGGATGACGGATATACGGCAGCGGATGCAGAGATCCTTAAGGAAGAAGTAAAGGAGAAATGCAAGGAGCAGGTTCAGACCATTATCTCCAAGCATACCTACAGATCCGACAATTCTGAGATGGAGAAGCTCGGTAAGACTACAGAGGAGATCATCAGCAATATTCTGGAAGATGAGAATGTAGTCGAACAGGTTTATGAGATTAAGGAAAGAAGTGCCGATATATATGAGCATTCGATCAGTGTATGTTCATTATCAATGCTTCTGGCATTAAGACTTAAGCTTAACAGAGAGCAGGTAAGAGACATAGGTGTCGGATGTCTGCTCCATGAACTCGGCTTAAGATATATAACGATCGACTACGAGAACGTTGATATCAGCGGAATGGGCAAGAAGGCTCTGGCGGAGTACAAGAAGCATCCGGTATACGGATATACGGCAATCCAGCATGAAGACTGGCTGTCTCAGTGCAGCAAGGAGATCATCCTCGAGCATCATGAGAGGATCGACGGATCCGGTTATCCGCTCCACACCAGGAACCAGAGCAAGGAAGTATGTATAGTCGAAGTATGTGATTTCTTTGATGAAGTCATCTGCGGTATAGGATATGAACGTCTCAAGGTTCATGAGGTCATAGAATATCTGAAAATCTATAAGGGTCTGACCTTCGCCGAAGAAGTGGTCAACGAACTGTTCACCTTTGTTGCGGTATACCCGGCGGGAAGCAAGGTCATCACCAGTAACGGTGAGATCGCACTGGTTATCGGACAGAATAAGGGATTCCCTGAGAGACCTATACTTAAGCTGCTTAAGGACAGAGAAGGAAACGATATTACAGAGAATATAACAGTTGATCTCTTGGAGAATAACAGCATGTTCATAAAACCGTTCATCGGTTAACATAACAAGCAAAGAGGCGCGGGTGTTCGCCCCGGGCTTAAAGAATATAACGATTGGAGACAAAAGATGATTGACATTAAGTTTTTACGTGAGAATCCTGACGCGGTCAAGGAGAACATCAAGAAGAAATTCCAGGACGACAAGCTTCCTCTCGTGGATGAAGTGATCGAGCTGGACAAAAAGGCCAGAGAGACGCAGGCTGAGGCCGACAACTTAAGAGCTGCCAAGAACAAGGCGGCCAAGGAGATCGGCGCTCTTATGGGTCAGGGCAAGAAGGATGAGGCTGAGGCCAAGAAGGCTGAGGTCGCTGCCAATTCGGCCAGACTGTCTGAGCTTGAGGCAGCCGAGGGCGAGCTTCAGGAAAAAATAACGAAGATCATGATGGTGATCCCCCAGATCATCGACCCCTCCGTGCCGATCGGTAAGGACGACAGTGAGAACGTAGAGATCCAGAAGTACGGAGACCCTGTAGTTCCTGATTTTGAGATCCCTTATCATACGGATATCATGGAAAGCTTCGACGGCATAGATCTGGATTCTGCCAGGAGAGTAGCCGGTAACGGTTTCTATTATCTGATGGGAGATATCGCAAGACTTCATTCTGCGGTCATCACTTATGCAAGGGATTTCATGATAGACAGAGGATTCACATATTGTGTTCCTCCTTTTATGATCAGATCCAATGTCGTCACGGGTGTCATGAGTTTCGCAGAGATGGAAGCCATGATGTATAAGATCGAAGGTGAGGATCTCTATCTTATCGGTACCAGTGAGCATTCAATGATAGGTAAGTTCATCGATACCATACTCAAGGAAGAAGAGCTGCCGAAGACCCTTACATCATATTCTCCCTGCTTCCGTAAGGAAAAGGGTGCGCATGGCTTAGAAGAAAGAGGCGTATACAGGATCCATCAGTTCGAAAAGCAGGAGATGGTGGTCATCTGTAAGCCTGAAGATTCCAAGATGTGGTATGACAAGCTCTGGCAGAATACGGTGGATCTCTTCAGAACACTCGATATTCCGGTCAGGACCCTTGAATGTTGTTCGGGAGATCTGGCAGATCTTAAGGTCAAGAGCTGTGATGTCGAGGCATGGAGTCCCAGACAGAAGAAGTACTTCGAGGTGGGCAGCTGCTCTAACTTAGGCGATGCGCAGGCAAGAAGACTTAAGATAAGAGTAAACGGTGAGGACGGTAAGAAATATCTGGCTCACACACTTAACAATACGGTTGTGGCTCCGCCCAGAATGCTCATCGCATTCTTAGAGAATAACTTACAGGCTGACGGATCGGTTAATATTCCCGAAGTCTTAAGACCTTACATGGGAGGAATGGAGAAGCTTACCCCCAAGAAGTGATCTGCAGCTTCGGATTTGAAAGAATATGCACAAATACTTAAGAGCAGTCGGATTCTCCGACTTAAATAAGAGAACTGAATATGAGGAACTTGTGCAGAAGATAGCCATAGAGGCAGATAACAGGGCATATACATCCATAGATGACGAGAATATGATAGCCGTCTTCAATAAGGAGTTCGCCCCGGGCATGGGAATAGCCGTGTGCGGTGAATTCAATGAAGACAATCAGTTTTTCTATGAATATGCATATCCGTATCTGCAGGGAAGTTCGATCTCGTCATACGAGGATGTAACTGTTGAGAGGCATGCGGACAAGGAATCCTATGCCGGCGTGTTCGATGATTCCAAGATAGGGATAACGATCATCTTCTATCTGCAGAATATCATTCCGTACATAAGGGCCAAGAATGCGGGACTTCTGCCGATCAAGGGAACCAGCGTTGCGCTGTCGGCGTTGTCTGTTTCGGGTACGATACTTATGCCGCTTGCCAAGAGCGAGAGCAATAAGGCAAGAGTCAATAAGGCCGTGATGAACCGGACGAGACTTATCGAGGCGGCAAGGCACGGAGATGAGGAAGCGCTGGAGAATCTGACACTTGATGATATGGATACATACACCGCCATATCCAAGAAGATCCAGAAGGAAGATATATTCACGATCGTGGATACGAGCTTTATGCCATACGGTGTGGAATGCGATCAGTATTCGGTACTTGGCGAGATCAAGGCCGTGGATGAGTTGGTCAATCCCGTGACCGGCGATAAGTTATGTAAACTACAGCTTGAATGTAATGATATTGTGCTGGATCTGTGTATCAATACCAAGGATCTCTACGGTGAGCCGGCTGTAGGACGAAGATTCAAGGGTATCGTCTGGCTTCAGGGTTATATCAATTATCCTACGGAATAAGGTGAGTGAGTGACTGAGTGAGTAGTATGTGGTATGGGACCAGCTCCCTTTCTAAAAAAGTTATAGTATTCTCACTCAAAATCTGATAATATAATTAAGTCGCCCGTAATGCGGCGATGTGTCTGCGTAGCTCAGCTGGATAGAGCGACCGCCTCCTAAGCGGTAGGTCGGGTGTTCGAATCACCTCGCGGACGCTAAGAAATAGAGAGTTTTACGACTCTCTATTTTTTTCGGCAAATGAGTGTGAGTGAGTTCTAGCATCTCTGAACTTTTGATATAATGTAAAAAATGAGGAGGCGCCTGCTATGAGCAGTCTGAAAGGAAAAGAGTATAAAAGATTTGAAGATATAAAACATATACGCGAAGATGGAAGTGAATATTGGAGTGCCAGAGAGCTTGCTCCGGCTTTGGAATACACTCAGTGGAGAAATTTTGAAAACGTTATCAAGCGTGCCATGATTGCTTGTGAAAACAGTGGACATAGTATTCTTGACGATTTTGCTGAGGTTAGCAAAATCGTGGAGGCCGGTGCAACATCAAAACCAAAAAAGGACTATGAGCTTTCAAGATATGCCTGCTATCTCATAGTTCAAAACGGAGATCCGCGTAAACAAGTCATTGCCCTGGGGCAAACATATTTTGCGATCCAAACCTATCGTCAGGAGCTTGCTGATCATTACAACCAATTGGATGAAGACCGCAGACGACTGGTTGTCAGGGGTGATATTAAACAGTGGAATCAGCTTCTTGCCGAAACTGCACATGATGCCGGGGTTATAACAAACGAAGAATTTGCCATATTCCAAAATGCGGGATATATGGGATTATATGGTGGCCTTGATGTTGATGACATCCATAGCAAAAAGAAACTATCGGCAGAGCAAAAGATTTTGGATTTTATGGGGAGTACAGAGCTTATTGCAAATCTGTTCAGGATATCCCAAACAGAAGAAAAGCTCAGAAAAGATAATATAATAGGTGCTGAGAAGGCTACTTCCACTCATTACGCTGTAGGACGCGAAGTTCGGAAAGCAATTGAAAAAATTGGCGGGACTATGCCGGAAGACTTACCTACTCCCGAGAAAAGCATACAGCAGATAGAAAAGGAACAGATGGAACGGCTGAAAAAGAAAGCAAAAGCCGGAAAAATAATGTTGGATGAATAAAGGAACCGGAAGCTATCGGATTGCTCGATCCGGTATTCAATAACAATACCTTCATACTTAAAACAACGATAATGAGTGCGGATCGAGATCAGAGAATTGCCGGAAATGCGAGGATTGGAGATGAAAACGCGAGGATTGAAACGTCGAATCCGTGGATTGATGCAAAAAATGCGTGGATTGAACATATCAAAAGTATGCGTGCGGATGGGTTGATGACGGCCATAACATCCTCCGCAGTAATTGCGGTGTTGGAAAATCTTCGTGAAAACCAGGTGATCGGCACACAGGACGTGCAGAAAATCCTTGATTGTAAGGAAACTAAGGCTCTTCGAATTATTACAGAGATGAAGAAGGCTAACGTCATCGTTGCGGTTACCGGCCAGGGTAAGGGCAAGTATATTCTTAGTATTTCGCAGGAGATTTAATCCCGTAAAAGCAGGAACCTTTAAGGCTCCTGCTTTTTACATGATAAGCGTATTCAATTAGGCGAACACAGCTAATCTTCAAGTATCTGCTTCAGAGATCTCTCCACATTTTCAGTGATGTCTCTCATAGATCCTACGGAAGCTGCAGCTTCTTCTGAGGAGGCGACAAGATTGGTGGCGCGGCCGTTGACTCTCTCAACTATCTCGGACAGCTTGCCGGACTCTTCAATAAGATGCTCCACGGTATCCTTGATATCCATGTTGTTCTTGTTGCTGTCATCGGCCGTGGACTTGGAATCGTCCGCAAGCTTCTTGATCTCTTCGGCCACAACAGCGAAGCCCTTACCGGCTTCACCTGCACGGGCCGCCTCGATTGAAGCATTGAGCGCAAGGAGGTTGGTCTGTGAAGAAATGGCGATGACATCAGTATTGTTGGCTTCGAGCTTGCTTAAGTAGCCTTCGATCTCGTTGAGCACATCCTTAAGTTGAGTACCAAAGTTATCCACTTCAGCCATGGCCTCGGAGATCTTCGAGGTCTGATGAGCATTGTCGCTGCTCGCTTCTTCGATCTGCTTGATGGATGCTATAAGGTTACTGAAGTTGTCGCTGATCTCGGCAGCGAGGGTCTGCTTCTTCTCTCTCAGCTCGTCCTGAGTTCTCTGAACTTCATCAGACAGCTCAACGGCCTTGTCCTTCTCCTCGTATGCGCGGTCCTTGATATAGTGGACACAGTTGTGGATGTGATTAAATCCGTTATAGATGGCTACGGCCATATCATGACATGAATCATATCCGCAGCAGCCGCAGTCGATGGAGCGCTTCTCTCTGGTGTCCTTCTTTAAGCTGTTGTATATGTTGTCAAGCTCTCTCTCGCTCGGATTCTTGATCGCACACTGAGCGCTTCTGTCTGTATATTTCCTTAAGAAATCGTTGAGGTTTAGGTCAGCAAACTGCTTGTTCAGTGCCTCGAGCCTCTTTTCGGGAGTCAGATTCCTGCCCCATGCAGACTTCTTGGAATCGTTCTTGCTGTCTCTCTTGATACGCTGGATCGCCATGAATACATCTTCGGTCATCGTGGCGCGAGCCTCGGTACCCGGTCCGTAGAGACAGCCGTTGGTACAGTTGAGCGCATCGACGAAGAGGTACTGGTTCCTGCCGCACTTAAGCATTTCCTTGTTGTGACGCAGATACTCGTACATATGGTGTTCGCCTTCCATCTGACGAACAAGGGCGTCTTCGCCGAGAAGCCAGTAGACGTTTTCTTTTAAACCGCCGGGCATAGGATATATGGAACCGAGACCGTATTCGATCTCATCCTTGTAAGGCGTGTAACCGCTTACGGGATGCTCCTTAAGGTACTTGACTAAGTGCGAGAATGTCAGGTTGTATGAGACATAACCCTTGTTGTTGGGATCGTCGATCTCATTCTTCTTGGCGATACAGGGGCTGATGAAAGCCAGCTTGTCGCTCACCTTCATATACTTATTGACATATATGGCACCGCACATCATGGGTGACTGGACGGGCATAAGCTTGGGCAGAAGCTCCGGAGCATATCTTTCGATGTAGCCGACCACAGCCGGACAGGGCTGCGAGATACCGCCGAAGAACTTATTCTCGGTGATGTACTTGATATAGCCCCAGGTGGTGATGTCCGCTCCGAACGAGATGCTGATGAAGCGGTTGACACCGGCCTTCTTGAGCATTCCCAGATACTTTTCGTACTCATTGGGGTAGTTGGCCAGGAATGCGGGCGCTATGAGGACAGAGATCTTCACACCCTTCTTAAGGTCTTCAAAAAACCTTTCCACATCATCCACATACTCTCTGGCACCGTGCTCGCAGGCGTCAAGACAGGCTCCGCAGGCTATACATCTGTCGGGATCGACATCGATTATATTGCCTCTGTCTCTCTCGACAGCGATATTGGCGCCCATACTGCTGCAGGCTCTGATACACTTGTTGCATCCGATACAGTTATCATTTGTTCTGACTAATCCCATAGCGCGTCTCCTTTATACATTAATCCTTAAATGAGTTACCTGATAATGGCGATACGATCTGCCACTGATGTCTTTCTTAATGCTTGTAATGTGTTCGCACTCCCCTGAACAAAAGCTCCCATGAACAAAGAAAATAAAGATATGGACTGAACTATATATATTTTTTATAATATATAAGACAGTATATCACTATTTTGTCCAATTGTGTCAGAGAAAAGGAAGAAAGCAATGGAATCCATAAGAAAGATCACACTCGGAAAGACAGGAATAGAGACACCTCAGAATGCATTCGGAGCATTACCCATACAGAGAGTGTCTGACGACGAGGCTGTAAGGATACTGCGTGCGGCGTATGAAGGCGGTATGACATACTTTGATACGGCCAGATATTACAGCGACAGCGAACATAAGCTGGGACTGGCTTTTGAGGGTATGAGGGATAAGGTCTTTATTGCGACCAAGACAGGTGCCACCACGGCGGAAGGCTTTAATAAGGATCTAGAGACTTCTCTTCGTGAGCTTAAGACGGATTATATCGATATTTATCAGTTCCATAACCCTGCATTTTGCCCGCGTCCGGGCGATGAGAGCGGCATATATGATGCGATGCTTAAGGCTAAGGAAGAGGGTAAGGTCCGCCACATCGGCATCACCAATCACAGGCTTGCCGTGGCGAATGAAGCAGTGGACAGCGGACTCTATGAGACGCTCCAGTTCCCCTTCTCATATCTTGCCGATGCCAAGGATATAGCCCTTGTAGAAAAATGCAGGGCGGCTGACATGGGATTCATCGCCATGAAAGCCCTGTCCGGGGGACTCATCACTGACTCAAAGGCAGCATTTGCCTATATTGCGGAATATGATAATGTGCTGCCCATCTGGGGGATCCAGAGAGAGTCGGAGCTTGATGAATGGCTTGCTTATATGGATAATCCGCCTGTGATGACGGATGAGATCAGATCATTTATAGATAAGGAAGTGACAGAACTGTCAGGTGAATTCTGCCGAGGCTGCGGCTACTGCATGCCCTGTCCCGTAGGTATAGAGATCAATAACTGTGCCCGCATGTCACTGATGCTTCGCCGTGCACCGTCTTCGGCCTGGCTTAATGAGACCTGGCAGAACAATATGGCACAGATCGAGAACTGCCTTCACTGCGGCTCATGCAAAAGCAAGTGCCCTTACGGCCTTGATACGCCCGCACTCTTACAGAAGAACCTGGCGGACTATAAGCAGGTCTTAGCCGGAGAGGTGAAGGTGTGACAATATGATCAAAAGTGCTTTGTGTCCCTGATTTATGAGATAACAGAGCAGACAGCCGAAATATCGCTATAGACAGTTCGTAAGAGCTTTACGGGCACCGGGCGCAAGATACGCCGGGTGCCCTTGTTTTTTCATTGTATAATCTATACGAAATCTAACAACGAATCTTGTACAATATGACATATTGCGTATACAGCGATATATGTGATATTGTCTATGCACATAGATCATGCGTTGATCCTATAAGTCGCTATCACTTCTTGGACATACGTCCGATATTCCCAATTTTTGTTGTGGAAAAAGGTAAAGAGAATATTTGTCGCGCATTTGCAACTAAAAATAGTTGCAAAAAATCAATAGTTTGCTGTATTATAAAGGAGGAAGGAATGAGTCAAAAGGATTATCAGGTAAAGCAGCTCATAGATCACCTGAAACAGGAGGGCTTGATATGAATAATACGATGGAATATAAGGATTATGTGGGAACGATAGAGTTCTCGGAGAAGGATTGTCTGTTATACGGCAAGGTATTGGGTATCAGATCGCTTGTCTCTTACGAAGGTACAACGGCAAAGGAGTTACTGAATGACTTTCATGAATCCGTGGATGAGTACCTGAGGTTATGCGCAGAAAAAGGTGAAGAACCGGAGAAAGCATATAAGGGATCGTTCAATGTAAGATTCAGTCCCGAGCTTCACAAGAAGGCTGCATTATATGCGATATCTGAGGGTTTATCACTTAATAGCTTTATAGAGAGAACGGTATCAGGTTTTCTTTTGAAAAGCAGTGGAGTTTAGTTTTGCAGCCATCAGTTAGTAAACATAGCAAGGGACAGCCCGCGTGAGAAAACGTCGGGTGCCCTTGTTTTTTCTTGTGTAATCTACACGAAATGCGTAATTAATTCTTGTGCAATCTGACATATTGCGTATACGAGATAATACATGGTATTGTCTATGCACACATAAAAGTGCCGGTTACATTAGTAAGGCACATGCAATTTCTGGGACGTACGTCCGAAAATCCCCAATATGACTATATCAGGCCGGATTGATAACGATTGACCAACACATCAAAATTGATGTATAATAAGAAAGGAGTTAAATTGAACATATTGGATTACGCCAGAAAAACATGAATTGAAGAAGGCCTTTGCAAGAGCCAAGGCAGAAGGTCTGTTATAGGAGGACAGGATATGTTGAGAATGAGCAACCCGGATGAAGAAAGCAGACAATTACAGGAATTGATAGAATCCGATGAGGCGATCAGAAAGCGGCATGAAAGATTTATTGCGGAAATGGAGTTTAAGCAACAGCTTATAGAGATACGAAGAGCAGAAGCTCTTACACAGGCTGAAATAGGTAAAAGATCCGGCTTGTCTCAGCAGGCTGTCAGCAGATTGGAGAAAGGGAATGGGGCCACTATAGAGACGGTCATCCGATATCTTGATTCCATGGGATATAAGCTTGGCATCCAAAAGATATAGACAGTTCGTAAGAGCTTTACGGGCACCGGGCACAAGATACGCCGGATGCCCTTGTTTTTTGCCCTGCGAGACAGTAAAATATCTACTGTATGGCAGATTCGACGAAGAGGTCAGGACCGACCGAGATCATAGTGTCATCGGTGCTGAACCGGAAGAACTGTATGACGGATGGAATGAGCAGATGGTTCGTATAAAAAACAGGACAACTACATACAGAGGCAGACTGAGAGTTCTTGCCGCGGCCCTGTGCGGACTGTTGACGGCAGGTATGGTGGGCGGTGTGATCGTACCCATGCAGGTAACGGCGGCGCCGGATAAGGAGTCGACTGAAGAAGCGGATAACGCCGATTACCTTGCCCAGGCCGAAGCCCGCAAGAGTGAACCCATCCAGACGGATGAATACAAGGACTGGCCGGCCGGACCGAAGATCGGTGCCGAGGGCGCATATCTGATGGAAGTCAATACCGGTACTGTCCTGTACTCCAAGAATGCGGACGAAAGGCTCTATCCCGCATCGATCACCAAGATGCTGACGGCGCTCGTGGCGATGGATAAGTGCGACATGGATGAACAGGTCAAGTTCTCGCAGGCGGCCATCGACTCGATCAACTGGAAGGAAGATGCCAACATGGGCATCAATCCCGGCAATGTGATCACCATGGAGCAGTGCCTCTACGGACTGTTGGTGGGTTCGGCCAACGAGGTGGCCTATGCGATCGCTGAGCATATAAGCGGAGACGGCAATCTGAGCGGATTTGCCGATCTGATGAATGAAAAGGCCAGGGAACTGGGATGTACGAACTCGCATTTTGTCACGCCCAACGGGATCCACGATCCGGATCATTATACATCTGCTCATGATATGGCGCTTATCGCACAGGCCTTTTACAGTGACGAGCTGCTGACCAAGATGGCATCCACGGTATCCTATCATGTTCCCAAAACAGCCACTCAGCCCAAGGATGACATGATCGTATATGCCAAGAGCAAGCTTCATCCCGGCAAGGAGTATGCCTACGAGTATCTCGTGGGTACCAAGACAGGCTATACGGAGGCGGCCCGACAGACACTGGTCAGCTGTGCGGAGCATAACGGGCTTAAGCTCGTATGCGTGATCATGAAGGAAGAATCGCCTGCGCAGTTTACCGATACGATAGAGCTGTTCGACTACGGCTTCAACAATTTTATGCCGGTCAATATATCTGAGAATGACAGGCAGTATGTGATACAGAGCCTCAACTTCTTCAACACCGGACTGGACATATTCGGCAGCAGCAAGGCCATACTTCAGATGAACAAGAATGACTATATTGTCATTCCCGCCGATGCAAAATTCGATGAGACTGCATCTTCCATAGATTATGACGGACTTAAGGGCGAGACGATCGCCAAGATCGATTATTACTTCAATGATGTATATGTAGGAAGCGGCAGGATCGAGGCGGCCAAGGATGAGACACCGACCTTTGACTTCAGTTCCAAGACGGAGCATGAGACGGAACAGAAGGATGAGGAAAACGTGATGTTCATCAATATCCGAAGGATCATTAACGTGGTGATCATTGCGGCACTTGGTCTGGCAGTACTGTTCGGACTCAGGGCACTCATCTTCGGCAAGCTCAGAAAGAGAAGAAATAAGAGGCTTATCAAGAAAAGGCGTGCGCTCGGGACCAAGAGCCTCGACTGGAAGGATTTCCTGTGACCGCGGACCGGTCAGAACATGATACGCCGTATAATACGGTCGTACGGTAGAGCAAACCTGCTTACTGTGATATAATGCATTTTGTGAACTGTGGAAATGAACTTATATATATCAGTGATCAATATGTGAAAAGAGGAGATTACTTATGAACATTGTATGCCTGGATCTGGAAGGGGTTCTGGTGCCCGAGATATGGATAGCTTTCTCTGAAGCGACGGGAATTCCCGAGCTTAAGAGGACCACGAGAGATGAGCCTGATTATGACAAACTCATGAAGTTCCGCATAGGGATCTTAAAGGAGCACGGGCTCGGACTTAAGGAGATCCAGGATACCATCGCGACCATCGATCCGCTTCCGGGAGCTAAGGAGTTTCTGGATGAACTCAGAGAGCTGACGCAGGTCCTTATCTTAAGCGATACCTTTGATCAGTTCGCCAAGCCGCTTATGAAGAAGTTGGGCTGGCCGTCACTTTTCTGCAACACTCTTGAAGTAGCCGATAACGGTGAGATCACGGGCTTTAAGATGAGATGTGAAAAGAGCAAGCTTACGACCGTCCGGGCGCTTCAATCCTGCGGATTTGAGACTATCGCCGCAGGAGACAGCTTCAATGACCTTGGCATGATACAGGCGAGCAAGGCCGGATTCCTTTTCCGTACGACTGATGCCATCAGGAAGGATTACCCGCAGTATCCGGCATTTGAGACATACGAGGAGTTCTTAGCCGGCATCAAGGCAGCATTATAATGAGTATTTCAAAGCACACATTAGAGACCATACAGAAGCAGTTCGAGCTTGATTGTAACTTGGGCGAGGCCCGTAAGTTCAAGGATGACATGTGGATCGCCCCGACGGAAGTTCTGCCGGGGAGCCGAGTCATCGACAAGCTCGATCCTTTTTTCCGCGTGATCGTATTCATGGGCAAGGCCTATGTGATGGCTGCTGAAGAGACTATCCCCGGCTGGGAGGAGATCCTTAAGGACTATCCGGCCGAGTGGTTCTTCAACTACAGCAGGCTTCGCAAGATCGACCGTATCCTTAATGAATATGACAGAGAGATCGTCGATACGCACATCTATTTCCTGCCCGATGAGGACGCCACGAAGCTTGCAGAGCCCGAGGGCCTTCGATGGTTCAGTGAAGCCGAGATTGCCGCATCGAAGGAGATCAACCCCTTCCACAACGCCTGGCCGTATTCGCCTACTCAGCCCGATGTATACGGCGTGGGTATGCCTGAGGATCTTGTGCCTGATACGGGAAAAACAAATGCAACTGACACTTCTGTCATATTAAGCGGATCTTCCGATCGGGGCGACCGCCCGGTGACGGATATGGCTGCGCTCGCAGGTGCCAGTCTGGACGGTAAGTATGTGCATCAGATCGGCATAGACGTACTCCCCGAGTACCGCGGCAGAGGCCTGTCTCCACTCTTAGTGACGATATTAAAGCAGAAGATATTAGAGGACGGAAGCCTGCCGTTCTACGGGACAGCGGAGTCACATGCCGTATCTCGCTCTACTGCGATCAAATCGGGATTCCTGCCCGCATTTGCTGAGCTGTTCGTAGGAAAGAAGGGTAAATATGTCGTATAAGTATGAGACACATCTGCACACATCGGATTCATCCGCGTGCGGAAGATCTAAGGGTTCGGAATATATAGAAGGATATCTTAAGTTAGGCTATGACGGGATCTTTGTTACCGATCATTTCTATCTTGGGAACACGTGCATTTCCAGAGAACTGCCTTGGGATGAGTGGGTAGACCGTTATTGCATGAGCTATCGTAAGACTAAGGAGGCCGCAAAGGGCACGGGTCTTAAGGTATTCTTCGGATGGGAGACTTCTTACGGAACAGGTGAAGACTTCCTTATATACGGACTTACTCCCGAGTGGCTCTTAAAACACCCGGAGATCATTAAGATCAATCAGGAAGAGCAATACGAACTGATACATTCCGAGGGAGGACTTGTGGTCCAGGCTCATCCCTTCAGGGAACGCGGATATATGCGAGAGATCGTGCTCCATCCAAACCACTGCGATGCCTGGGAGATCGCCAATGCAGGCAATACGCCCGAAATGGACAGGTCAGCTTATGACTATGCGGTATCTCATGATATGGTTATGACCTGCGGTTCGGATATTCACAGTATTACGGATCTTGGTGAGGATCTGGTATTCGCCATGGAGACCGATGAGCCTCTTAACAGTGAATCAGACTATGTGAAGCTCATCTTATCGGGCAAGGGATTCAGGACGGTATTCCCTAAGGACCGCCTTGACTGTAAGCCTCTTGATCCGAGCCTTCCGGTATACTGGAGGTACTAGGCAATAATATGGCAATGCTATGACTTAGAAAAAGATAAGAGCGTTCCGTAACCGGAGCGCTCTTTTATATCTGCTATTCCTTTACCCGGTACAACCAGCTTTTTCCCTGTTTCTCAGGCAGTCTCTCAAGGACGCCGAGCAATCGCAGAAGGCCGGTCACATAGCTTAGGTATTGCTTGGGGATATGGGCGGCACCCGCCAGTTCGGCTGAGGTGAATGTTCCTGCCGTGTACGTTACGGAGCCCCCTGATTTATTTATGACACGTGTGTCAACTTCCGCTTCTTTTATCCGAACGCGATCTGTCAGTTCCTCAGGAATAAAGAGCATATAATCTCTGGGTTCATCGAGGATGATCTCGCCCGTCAGTTCTTCGGGGATACGGTCATGTCGCACGGCACCGAAGTGCTTTCTGTCCTTGCTCCTTCCGCTTAGGAGTCTGTATTCGGTCATATTCATTAAGAGGATCCTCACGTGCATATGAGGATGAGAGAGATATTCTCTTATGGGATACAACTCTCTGAATGCCGGCCACGGAGCCAGGGCGCTTCTGTAAGTTCCGACACTTGATTCTTCTCCGGTCTCCGGATCTATCCAGATGATGCGCCGTCTGTCCGGAACGGGTAAAACGACAGTAACGTCATATTCGGGCAGAAAAACGGGAAGCTTGCTCTTTAGCCTGCTGAAGCTGCCGGTCTGGATCTCGATTATCTTTTCATCTTCCGTATATATATCCGCACACTTTCCTTCTATAGGAATCTCCTGATGATCTTCATCAGGTTCATAGTAGTTCTTGACCACGGCATGAACGGTCTTCTCCGACAGAGTACCGATCTGCAGTCTCTGCCTGTCGATCCCGATGACACGCTCCTTTGCGGCCTCCCAGCGGTCGTGGCGTAGGGTGCCGGTATCATACGGACTTATGGAAATCTCAGTCACCTTTCTTTTTCCCATACGGAGAGTATAGCATAATTGACAGACAAAATGACCTTGATCACAATATTAAGTGTCCTTCGAGAATAAGAAGCAAAGGGGGTAATCAAGTGATCATACAGAAGATTGCGAAAAAGCGCCGTATAAATCGGCGCTTTTTCCCTGCATATTATTATTGTCAGACTACTACCACAATTTTGTCATTATTGATTGAAAAACACGGCCAAATGTGATATAATCAATACAATTCGGTTACGTGGAAAAGCGATATATTAACCACATAATAAATGCACAAGGAGATCAGATTATGGCTAAAAAGAAAAACACGGCCAAGACAGCCGGACAATCAAAACTCACGATGCGCGTAACACTCATCCTTTTTGCATTGATACCGTTGGTGGTAGCATCGATCATCATAGGTATAGTATCGATCAGCAAGAGTAAGTCGGAACTTAAGACATATACTCACGACTCGTTTGTACAGATCATAGACGGAGTCGGCAATTCGTTTGACACGGTCGTCAAGCAGAACGGTAATGTCCTTAAGGGATTCTCTTCCGCTCCGATAATCCAGGATGCGCTGCGTCATCCGAACAATCCCATGGTGGTAGCGCAGGCACAGCAGTATACGATGGATTATTTCGGCAAGATGGACGGCTGGGAAGGTCTGTATCTTGCAGACTGGGATTCGGTGGTACTGACTCATCCGAGCAGTGCGATCATAGGCAAGGCACTTCGTGAAGGTGACAGACTTTCTTCATTACAGAATTCCATGCTCGCAACCGGTGACGGAGTGTTTAATACGGGTATCATGACGAGCCCCGCTTCAGGGGAGCTTATCATGTCGATCTATACGCCGGTATACATAGACGGTGAGCCTGCCGGTTTCTGCGGAGGTGCTTTCTATGTTAATAATATCGCATCCAATATTTGTGATGTGACACGTCTCGGACTCAGCAGTGCTTACATATATATCGTTGATGCACAGGGAACCATGCTCTATCATCCCGACGAGAGCAAGATCGGCAATCCTGTCGAGAATGCGGCAGTTAAGAGTCTGGTAGCCGGACTTGAGGCAGGTCAGATGCCTGAGCCTGATCTCATAGAGTATGAGTATAAGGGCAAGATCAAGTATGCCGGATACTATATAGGTAACGGAGGTCACTATATCGCAGTGCTTACCGCAGACGAGGCGGATGTGCTGTCAGGCGTCAAGCAGATACAGGTATCTACGATCGTCATCTGTCTGGTATGTATCATACTGTTTACGATAGCATCCATGTTCGTGGAGAGACTCATCTCAGTTCCTCTTATTGAGATCGCCAAGTCTCTCAATGAGCTTAGTACCGGTGATGTCACGACCGAGTGCAAGGCTAAGTCTCACATCAAGGAGACCTCAAGTATCATAGCTTCCTTCGGAACACTGCGGGGAGCCCTCAACAAGTCCATGAAGACAGTGCATGACGCTGCGGGAGTCCTCAATGAATCCATTGTGAGCGTAGACGGAATGACGGGTAACAATGTTGATTCCATCACCCAGATCAATACCGCTATCAATGAAGTGGCCCAGACTTCACAGAGTGTTGCGGATAATGCGCAGATACTGGCTGAGAAGACAGCTAACCTGGGTGAAGACATAGAGATCCTCAACCAGAATGTGAATAATCTTCATAATGCATCAGAGACGATCAAAACTGCCAATAATGAGGCGACCGCCTGCATGAGATCGGTATACGCCGGTGCCAATGAGTCGGTTGAGGCCATGGAAGAGATCAAGGGCAAGATCGATGAGACCAATTCGGCTATTGGTGATATCAGCTCAGCTCTGCAGGCCATTGAGTCAATTGCGGCACAGACCAATCTCCTGTCTCTTAATGCTTCGATCGAGGCTGCAAGAGCAGGTGAAGCAGGTAAGGGATTTGCGGTCGTTGCCGATGAGATCAGATCTCTTGCGGATTCTTCGGCTGAGTCAGCCAAGGAGATCAAGCAGATCATTGAGAATGTGGTCGTTCTCTCAAGCGGAACCGTAGATATCTCCGACAGAGTATATGAAGTCATCAATAAGGAGAAGACCGATATCGAAGAGGCACAGGAGAAGTTCAATGTACTGTCCGATTCGGTTGAGGCTTCCATAAGCGAAATAGAGACCATCAGGCAGATGGCAGGAACGCTCAACAACATCAAGGAAGAGATGTCCAATGCGACATCGAACCTCGGAGCGATCTCCGAAGAACTGGGTGCTTCCGCAGAAGAAGTTGCGGCTTCATGTCAGACAGTTACCGATGCATGTACGGATACTCAGAACTCTACGACAGAGATGCGTTCTATTAATGAAGGCATGAGCGAGGCTATCTCATTCTTCAAGCTTTCATAGGGCAGGGTGTTCGGTCATAAGCTGACGGAACAGGCCCTGTAGGATCGTTTGATACGGATTAGGCGGTCCGAGCCGGTAAGAAATACAGCAATACAATAATAAGTGCCATATACGAGATATCGTATATGGCACTTTTGGTTTTATCATTATAGTCAAGAGGCTCTGATCATACACTTATATTCAGTTGTATGATCGATCCGTATTTTCTGCCGAATCCTACTGAAGTCTCTTAAGCAGT